>OCAG01000746.1_pt1 | contig 16532 bp, 13 predicted proteins | sample 1477111 | NCBI WGS metagenome assembly OCAG01 (sample SAMEA2580288, study PRJEB22360) | human gut metagenome | biome: human gut; feature: human-associated habitat; material: faeces | place: Denmark | collected 2008/2010 | reverse complement strand
TCCTTGCTTTCATTTTCTTTTGTCTTTAATTAAATATTTACAATGATTCATTCCGCACAGGAGCTAAAGCATTTTGTTCCAACTCCGGATTACGTGCTATCACCTCATTGGGGATTGGTAATGTAAAAGCTGGATCGTTTTTCTCGATCACATAATTTTTATAGGGTTCATCATAAAGTTTCCACTTACGGGTGAAAGTTTCCATTCCCCAGCGTCGTAAATCGAACCATCGATGTCCTTCAAAACATAACTCCCGACGACGTTCTTCACGCACAAAGCGAATCAACGCCTCGCCAGAAAGCCCTTTGACATCTTCATATTTTTCAATGCGTTTTCGACGTAACTCGTTCAGATAATACAGTGATTGCTCACTATCTCCTTGCATCGCATAAGCTTCCGCCAAATTCAAATATAGCTCAGATAAACGTAAAGACATTACAAAGCATTTCGTATTCAACATACTTTGCCTGCTATTACAAGGTACTTTACCTATTGCTAACTTTCGCCCTGTCCAAGAATAATTACCATACTCATCAAAAATATAAAAGTTCAACCGTAAATGGTCCTCTTCCGAATAACTTGCCAATAATTCTGGAGATGCATTAAACAGATAGTAATAATTATCTTCTTTATCATGTGCTAATTCTTTTGACAAACGATGCAAATCATAAGCAGCACCATACCCCCAAATAACTTCTCCACTCGTATAATCCCCATAATACACCTTAGGAGAAGAAGTTGTTGGTGAAAAAGTCGTCAAATCATATAAACGAAAATTTTTCCAATCCAATACAGCCTCTCCCCAACGAATTACTTCTTCCCAATTTTCCATATATAGGTTTACTCTTGAACGCAAGAAACGAACTCCGGGCAAATTAATCCGAAAATTCTCACTGAATTGCTTATCTGCAGGCAATAAACAAAATAAAGAATCCGACTTAGCTAAATCATCGCAAATCTGATGATACACTTCTCGTACACTATTGCGTTTCAAAAAAGTTAAAGTTAGATTACTGGATAATTTCAACGGAACACCCGGTGCATCAGCATCATAATTATATGGAACACCAAACAGATTCACTAACGTGAAATAATTAAATGCTCTCAACGCCAATGCTTGTGCAGCCACATAACATTTCATCTCTTTCGAATCTTTCACTTCGTCCAAGTAATCAAGTGCCGCATTACATCCTAATATTTTCTCGTAATACTCATCCCAAGATATTTCCCCAATATTTGCCACATCCATTTTCTGAAACATATCCGGTTGCAAGGTGTAAAGAGCAAACCAACCTTCTGCTTTTAATTGTTCATATTCATGAAAGCCCAAAGGAGCATCTGAAATCGTAACATCATCGTCTAAAATATTTAGAAAATGGAACAAATGAGTATTACTAACCAATCCCGTATATACCTCTTCAACCAACATTTCATCCAATGCCACAGCATTTTCAGGTACATATTCATCTGAAGATTTTGGCTCTAAAAAGTCCGAACACCCCATGATTCCAAAGAGAGTAAAATTCCAATATATCAAAAATAATCTTTTCATCATTCTTACATTTAAAAACCGACACTTATACTTAACGAATAATTACGAGGCATTACACTATCATCTAGCTCAGGATCGAAACCCTGGAAGCGACTAGAAGCAAGGACGAATAAATTACTCACCGAAATTCCCGCAGTAAAACTCCTTAAACCGATCTTCTCTGCCATATCCGACGGCATTCGCCAACTAAAACTCAGATCCCTACACCGTAGGAAAGAAGATTTCACGACCAACACAGATGATTGTTCATACATTGAAAGCATATCTATAGGCTCTCCCTCGTAAAATGGTATTTCAACTAAATATTCTTTAGGTAACAAAGCTGGTATATTTGTATATTTTTCATCTCCGGGATTTTTCCAACGCTTCAGAATATCACGATTAATATTAATTGTTGCATCTGGAAGGCGAACTCCATATTCAAAATCTTTATACGGATTGCTTAGTCGTTTCACACCGCCCAATAAAAATGCAAAGGAGGAGTTTAACGTAAATGCCCTATACCGTACTCCTAAATTTATTCCGCCTGTAATATCCGGTTCCGTTTTCCCCGAATAAGTTAACACGGTTGTCGGATCCAATGTTGCCGTTTCTTTATCAACATCAAGATTAGCAAATTCAGGAGCTCCATTTTCCGGATTTAATCCTGTAAATTTCCACGACCAAATTGCACTCACAGGATACCCCTTTTTCAAAACTGAAGTAGTAACACCTCCCAAATAATCCGCATAGGTTGCCTCAAAAGGAGATTCTCCTCCTTTATTCCAGTTTTTAGAACCATTCAAACTGATGTTTATCCCAAAATTTTCCGTGTTTACCGGATTAAAACTTACAGTTGCCTCTATTCCGTTATTATAAAGAATTCCTCCATTAATATCCATCGAAGGTCTTCCATTTTCATAAGCAATCTCTCGTGATATCACAGCATTTGAACGGCGACGATAGTAATCTAACACGATATTAAAACGTTGGAATAATTGAAAATCTAAACCAAAATTCCACGAACGTGTACGCTCCCAAGAAAGTTGAGGATTAGGAATAGACATAATCCGAGAAGAATATGTCGCATAAGGTTCTTTAACCTTGCCTAGTTTCAAGATCAAATCTGGACTTTTACTCAAATTTGTATTTCCTTGAATCCCATAAGTTGCCTTAAAATTCAAATCCGTGATTACCTCATCTAGAAAATCCATCCACGGTTCCTCTGACATCCGCCAAGAAAGACCAAATGAATAAGTCGGATCAAAACGCTTATTGACATCTTGTCCAAAACGGTTAGAAGCATCACTACGTATGTTAAAGTTAAACACATAACGATCTCTAAACGAATAAGCTATTGTAGCAAATAAGGAGAAAAAATTATCTGTACGTTTGGCAATCCTAGCTCCCCCAGTGTATAAATCATTTAATATATCAAAACCTTCAGGAGTTCCAACAGACATAATCGGTACAATATTCTCAGGAACTGTCGGCTTTATAAACATGTTTCCCCGATCCGGAACAAATCCCCAAAAGGTTGTCTGGGTATTATGATTTATTGCAGAACGGACCTCTGTTCCCAACATTATATTCAATCGATTATCCTCGTTAAAATCTCTGGATATCACTAATTTATTTTGAATATTATAATTATATTGTGTACCTGAAGAAGAAAACAACTCACCTCCGGCAGGTAATTGGGCTGCAGCATACCAAGGATGTGTCGAAGTCATCGTTCCATAATCATAACCACGATATTGACTTGCTATATAATAACTCCGTTCCGTACTATAACTATCTGAGTTTACACTATTATATGTATAACCACCTGTTAATTGATATTTTAACCAAGGAGTTAATTCCCATGAAAAATCCAAAGTCACTCCCATCCGGCCACTCTTTACGGTTGAACGGCTATTATCCATTTCATTCAAGATACTATAACTCAAGTACTCATTTTCTCTATTATACTTATACATGTTGGTCTTGTAATAATAGGCATAATCTCCATTTTCCTCAAAAGCAGGAATGGCTCGACTCGTTGACGTTGCATACCCTAACGGATTTACCCCGTTAGCATAACCCACAGTTTTTGTCACACTACCATTCACTCCCACTGCCAATTGTATCTTATCATGCAAGCGCATATTCAGAGCTACTCGAACTGTGAAGCGTTCCGAATTATTTCCAATTTCTTGTCCCTCTTGCTTACTATAGCCGAGCGAGGCTGAATAGGTCGTTTTTTTAGAACCTCCACCAAAACTTAAGTTGTGGGTATGTGTCAATGCTCGACGTGTTAACAACTTTAACCAATCCGTGTTTAAGGTCTCCAAATAGTCCCGACGATCAAAATATTCGTCCTCAGTAAGTTTTCCTTGAAAGAATAACCGCATCACTCCTTCTGGCGTATTCATATCCGGAATAGGCTCCGAGGCATAAAGTGAACCGGCTGAAAAAGCTTCTTCTGCAAACGCAACTCGTTCTTGAGAATTCATCAAGTTAAACTGATCGTAATGTAATCGTGGAGTAAAACTAAAACTCCCTGAATAATTAACAGAGATTCGATCCCCACTTTTAGGTTTCTTCGTCGTAATCACGATCACACCATTAGATGCGCGTGATCCATAGATTGCCGTTGCAGAAGCATCTTTCAAGACCGTAATCGTCTCTATATCATCTGGGCTTAACCAAGAAACTTGATCTCCAATAATATTTTCCAAATCATCAATCTGTCCAATAGAAGCATTTAATCGAAGTGGCTCTTCCTGAATAATACCATCTACCACAAAAAGAGGATCCGTATTCCCTAATGTTGAAGTACCTCGAATCTTAATTTTGGCACTAGTTCCCGCACGAGCACTATTCCGCATGACAATCATTCCAGGAATCTGCCCTTGTAACATATTAACAATATTCATGGACCCCGCCATTTTAACATCCTCGGCTTTCACAACAGAGAATGCCCCAACCATATCACGACGATTCACGGTTTGGTATCCAGTGCCAACTACACTTACTTCATTTATCGATACTATATCTTCTTGCATCGTAACATGAAGGGTGTCTTTCGTAGCTTTCGAAAATGTAACTTTTTCTGATTTATACCCCACAAAAGAAAATAACAATACTCCGTTATCCACGGGCAAAGTTAGCGTAAAAATACCTTTCGTATTGGTAACAGTTCCTACATTCGTTTTATCCAACTTAATTGTTACTCCTGGCATCGGATGTTTCGTTTCATCTACGACTTTACCTACAAGTCTAATTCCCTTCTTTTCTTCATCTTCACGGGGAATTAGCATAACAACATCCTTATCGTAAAGAAAAGTAAAAGGAGAACCGGACAACACCTCCTTCAATACATCTAATACTTGACGTTCCTTTGCGTAAATATCAACTCGAGGCATCTGTTCCAGTTGATTCGTATTATAAATAAAACGAAGACCTGTTTGTTTATGAATCTCATTAAACAATTCATAATAACTCACGTTTTTCAAGTTCAAGCTAATCACCTGATCTTGTGCTACACTATTTGCAAATGCGGTAAATTGCAAAAAAAACATAAAAATAACACACAACCTCATGATCATCCAATTTTTTTTATGTGACTCATCCAAGATGTGCCACATGATTCTCTTTTTTTTCATACATTTGTAATTGAACTAAAATTAATACTGGACAGGTTCAGGCTCAATTGAACCTATCTATTGTTTAATTGTAAGTGATGAAGAGGCTCATTTCTTCGTCACTTATTTTTTACTTATGACAACCGTTCGTCCATTCAGAGCAAACCGGGCATTTGAGGTTTTCTCCAAAAAGAAAAACAAATCCCTAATATCAGCATACCGTCTCATGTTACAATCAAACCGCAAATCCTTCAGACTTTCATCTTGAAAAAACACGGTTACATCATACCAACGAGCCATTTTTTCCATGATAGATTCTAACCGCTCGTTGACAAACACAATGTTTTGATTTTTCCATGCAATATAAGGATATATATCCACCTGATGTATTTCACTCAGCCCCGTCCGGGAATCCGAAACAGCTAACTCGTTAGGTGCCATCATTCGCTCCGGAGTACTTATATTCGCCTTAAACCCTATTGATCCGTTCACAAGAACAGTCTCAATATTTTGTAAATCGTAAGCATTCACGTTAAACTCAGTCCCATATACCTTCAACGAAAATTCCCCTGCACGTACGACAAAAGGCTTATCATTTTTTTTCGTAACACAGAAATAAGCATTTCCTTTCAATTTTACCTCTCTGAAATCTCCAGAAAAAAATACCGGATACTCTAATTCAGAGTCCGCATCCAACCACACTTTCGTACCTTCACTTAGTGTCACAAAATATTCACCTCCTCGCGGAACGACAATTTTGTTATAAATCGGCTTTTCAACTCTCTTTGTAGATAAAGCATCATATTGTACACCCATGACACTATCGATCTTCAACACGGAACCGTCTTGCTCCTGAATCTTTTGTGTCGATTTTGTTAACTGAATTTGTTCACCCGTGGACAGAACTAACATTGCCTTTGATTGAATTGGCTTTATTTCCGAAACAACAAGTTTTTCAGAAACGACCTGTTTATCCTCTCGAATAAAAAAGAATAATGTCACAATCAATAACACTGCTATTGAAGCTGCCACTCCGTAATAAGGCGTCAGATTCCTTTTCTTTTTCAAAGAAGAGAATATTATCTTTTTTGCCTGTTCTTCCCGTATATGTACATCTTCTTGTACCCACCGGATTCGTAAATAATCCTTCATCAAAGATTCGTAAGCATTCCGATTCTCTTGACTCGCCTCCAACCATACACGCACATTTTCTTCTTCCCGCTCGTCTAATTCACCACTCAGAAAAGCAATTAACCAATCTTCTGTTTCGTGGTCTAGTTTCGTTTTTTCCATAGATTTGATCCTTTTTCATCTTATGTACAAAAAAGAGGATGAAAAAGTCTAGTGATTTTTGAAGAAAAATCATCAATTATCCAAAAAACATTATTTTTTAACAATACCGGCAATAAACGAGCAAAAAATCAAGAAATCCTTCACGCCCCATTCGCTCTCGTAGTTTCCGTATAGATGTTCCTAACAAAGTTTTTACAGTAGAAACCGAAATATTGTAACGATCTGCCACTTCTTGATATTTCATTCCCTCAACAAAAACGCCATTCAATATTTCCCGACTACGATTCGGAAGAAGAGCAACTTCATCCATCACTTTAGCGATCAACTGGTCCTTCGAATCATCATATTCCTCAAACATACAATCGACACGTTCCACACTCACAAAACACGTGAATATATCACGTTTCGTCAATCGATTATAGCAACGATTTCGAACCAACACCCGTAAAAAAGAAGAAAGTGTTTCCGGCTTTAATTCCCGGTGAATCTCTTGATTCCACAGAGCGATAAAAAATTCTTGAACAACGTCCTCGGCTACCCCGAGATCATTCAAAAAAGTATTAGCCCATGAAACCAGAGATTTATAATAAGCTTCAAATAAAAGCTCCATCCCTCGTTGATCACGAGCATTTAACAAATCACAAATTTCTTGATCTTTCACCGACCGCTGTCCCATCATAACAGATTGAATCCATTTTGATACAAAAATAAAATTTTTATCCGGGGAATCTATAATCAAGGGGAATTTTAGCAAGAAAAAAAACAATGTATAAATGATCCAAAATTACAAGTTGTGTTTTATCTGTTCCAAACCGGGCCTCCGGAGCGGCGATTCCTTAAATCGGACTTGAAATGTTTCCTCATCAAGTGCCAACCACTCTTCCCGGCTCATCCGCATCAACCATTCATTCGGGGAAAATTCCTCTACATGATGCAGTACGGCTTTCCGATTCCACGGACAGACCTCCTGACAGGCATCACACCCAAAAAAGCGATCTCCCATCTTTTTCTTTATTTCTGACGGGATGTCATCTTTTCTCTCTATTGTGTTATAAGAAATACAAAGATTGGCATTCACTTCATGCGAGGAAAGGGCTCCCGTGGGACAAGCCTCCACACACCGGTTACACTGACCACAAAAATTCCGCTCTTCGGGCAGGGAATACCTTGAAGGTTCAAAATCCGATATAATAACACCAATAAAACAATAGGACCCCAAACGAGGATGAATCAACAAAGAGTTCCGGCCAATCCATCCCAACCCGGCCCGTCGAGCCCACTCGTGTTCAAACACGGGAGCGGAATCCACGAATGCCCGGCCCGTAATCTTTCGTCCGGTCACTTCTTCCAGACAAGTATGCAATTTAAATAACCGGTCCTTCACCACCCGGTGATAATCTTTCCCATATGCATAGCGGGCAACTACCGGAATGCCTTCCGATTGGAGTTTCGGAGTATAATAATTAGTCAGAGTTACAATCACCGAGCGGGCCCCTTCAACAAGTAAAGCGGGATTCTCCCGCTTCTCTATATTATTTGCCATGTAATTCATTCCTGCATGAAATCCTTGTCCGATCCATCGCTCCAACCGCTCCCTCTCCCGGGATAAAACATCCACCGGAACAACACCACAGGCATCAAACCCGCACTCTTTGGCCTTTTCTAATAATGCCTCCATTTATGAAATTATAAGGTTTATAAAATTTGTAAGGTACAAGATAACTTTATAAACCTTACAAACTTTATGAACTTAAATATCAAACCCCAATTCCAACCGGGCCGTTTCGCTCATTCTTTCCGGAGTCCACATCGGTTCGAAAGTCAGGTTAACCGTGGCTTCATCAATCCCGTCGATCGTCAGCACGACATCATGCACCTCCTGCACGATCTGGTCGGCAATCGGACATCCCGGAGCGGTAAGGGTCATGGTAACAATCACCTCGTTTTGTTTCGGGAATTCAATATTATAAACGAGTCCCAACTCCCATATATTCACCGGAACTTCCGGATCATAAACGGTAGATAATTTCTCGATCACTAAATCTTCCATTAAACTTTTTCCCATATCTCTCGTTATTTTCCCTCGTATGCCAAGGCGTAATACTTTATTTGTTTCACCATCGACAACAACCCGTTAGAACGTGTCGGTGACAGGTGTTGAGTTAAACCGATCTTGTCGATAAAATCCAGATTAGCATTCACGATGTCGTGAGGCGTCTGACCGGAGAATACCCGGATCAATAATCCGGCAATACCTTTCGTGATAATGGCATCACTATCCGCTTCAAAATACAACTTACCATCTCGCAATTCGGCATGAAACCACACCCTGGACTGACATCCTTTAATCAGATTATCCTCCGTCTTGTGCGTTTCGTCCATCGCGTTCAAGCCATTACCTATTTCTATCAGATAAGCATATTTATCCATCCAATCATCATACATGGAAAACTCATCCACGATTTGATTCTGAATCTCTTCTATCGTCATTGCTCTTATAATTTGAAAATCTTTTCTATCTTTCTTAACCCTTCACAGAAAACATCAATTTCTTCCCGGGTGTTATACATGGCTATGGAGGCGCGAGCCATTCCCTGTACCCCGTAATGTTGCATCACGGGTTCCGCGCACAATTGTCCCGTACGTATGGCAATCCCCATCTTATCCAGCAAAGTGCCCAGATCAAAAGGATGTATGCCCTCGATTCCGAACGAGATCACGGAAGACTTATTCGCGGCATCCCCGTATAAGATAATGCCCGGAACTTCCCGAACCTGTCTCATGGCATAATCCATCAGACCATGTTCATATTCGGCAATCTCTTGCAAACCGATACTTTTCACGTACTCCAAGGCCTCACCTAAACCGACAACCCCGATAAAATCCGGAGTTCCTGCCTCGAATTTAAAAGGCAATTCGTTGTAAGTCGTTTTCTCGAAACGAACTTCCTTGATCATTTCTCCCCCGCCCTGCCAAGGTGGCATCTGTTCCAACAGGCTACGCTTTCCATACAGGACACCAACTCCCGTGGGCCCGTACACCTTATGCCCCGAAAAAGCGAAAAAGTCACAATCCAATGCTCGCACGTCAACCGGGATATGCTGGATAGCCTGAGCTCCGTCAACCAAAGCGTACGCGCCCAATGCGTGGGCTGCATCAATCATCTCCTTCACCGGATTCACCGTACCCAACACGTTAGAAACATAAGCCACACATACCAATCTTACCCGCTCATTCAAAAGCCCCCGGAATACCTCCATGTCCAGCTCGCCCTTATCATTAAAAGGCACCACTTTCAACACGGCCTTCTTGCGTTCACACAGCATTTGCCAGGGAACAATATTGGCGTGGTGTTCCATTTCCGTCACGATGATCTCGTCACCTTCCCGGATAAAAGCCTCCCCGAAAGTGTAAGCCACGAGATTGATACTCTCGGTCGTTCCCCGGGTAAATATCACCTCGTCCGTGGACTCCGCGTTGATAAACTCTCTCACGGTTTCCCGGGCTTGTTCATTGGCATCCGTACATTTATTACTCAGATAATGTACTCCCCGATGCACGTTGGAATTGTAACGTAAATAATATTCCGTCATCTTTTCCACCACCCGCAAAGGTCGCTGGGTTGTTGCCCCGTTATCCAGGTAAACCAACGGTTTGCCATAAATCTTTTCCTCCAGTATCGGGAAATCCTTTCTAATCCGATTGACGTCAAACATAATTTATTTCTTACAATGCATCACGCAATTGTGACACTTGGTTAATTCTCCTCTTAATCGTTTATCCACCAAACTATCGATCTCTTCCCGGAGCGGTTCAAGTTTTACCCGTCCAACAATCTCATGTGCAAAACCGAACATCATCATCATCCGAGCCTCTGCCTCCCCGATCCCGCGGGAACGAAGATAGAACATGGCCTCCTCGTCGATCTGTCCGACCGTAGCTCCGTGACTACACTTCACGTCGTCGGCATCAATCACCAGCTGGGGTTTCGTGTTCACTTGAGCCGTATCCGTTAATAATAGATTATTATTTGCTTGATAGGCCTCCGTTTTTTGAGCATCGGGACGCACGACGATCCGTCCGGCAAAATTAGCCAGTGCCGCATCGTCCAACACGCCTTTGAAATGTTGATTACTTGTACAATGAGGTGCAATATGGTCGATAAAGGTGAAGTTGTCCACCTGTTGTTTTTTATCCGACAAATACATCCCGTAAAGATTACTCTCGCATCCTTCTTCCGTCAAAGCGGCAAAAAGATTGTTACGAATGAACCCGCCATACAGGGTAATCACGTTTGCATCATACCGGGAATTGCGTTTCTGGGAAACGAACACGCTGTTTATCTGGGAAGCCTCGATATGTTGATTCTGAACATGGTAGTATTCAAAAGCCGCATTCTCCCCGACAACCACTTCCGTGGTATTATTCGATAAAAAGCTATCATCGGAAAGCGTGTGGTCACAAACCAGAATCGTCGCCTTAGCATCACGTCCCAAGATTACCATGTTCCTCTGGAACGACATCAAGTCCGCATTCGCCCGCATCAGGTTCACAATCTGTAACGGACGCTCCATCACCACCCGATCCGGAACATACACGAATACCCCGTCTTGGGCAAATGCCGTGTTCAGTGCCACTAATCCATCCGCATCTGCCGGTTTCGTGTACTGATTATAATGTCTTTCAAATAACTCTTTATACTTCACGCTGGCCTCTGCCATACTGCAAATCACCACACCTTCGGGAATTTCCGGTACAACATTCTCCTGCACAAACCAACCGTTGATCGTCAAAATCAGATTGGTGTCCAAATTCGGCACGTGACACTTGAATATCTCACCCACTTCAACCTCTTGCTTGATATATTTCAGTACCACCCTATAATCCCGGTCAAACACCGGTAAGGTATCCGCGTAAAGATAGTCCTCCGTTTTATAGGGGATTCCTCCCAAGGCCTCGAAACGTTGAAACGCCTCCTCCCGGTGTCGGTTCATCACGTCACCGCATCCTTCCTGCAGTAACCGTTGTCCCTCCCGAAACAGAGTTGCAAAATCATTATTTATCTTTTCTAATCTTTCCATCTTCCATTACTTACCGGACTCAACTTCCTGTTTAATCCAATCATAACCATACTTCTCTAACTCCAAGACCAACTCTTTTCCAGCCGTCTTCACGATACGGCCGTCATACAACACGTGTACAACATCCGGCACGATGTAATCCAGCAAACGCTGGTAATGAGTGATCACGATAGTAGAATTATCCGGTCGTTTCAGCTTGTTCACCCCGCTAGCAACAATACGTAATGCGTCAATGTCCAAACCGGAATCCGTTTCGTCCAGAATAGCCAGTTTCGGTTCCAACACCGCCATCTGGAATATCTCGTTCTTTTTCTTCTCCCCGCCGGAAAAACCTTCATTCAGAGAACGGTTCAACAAACGACTGTCAATGTTCACCATCTCCATTTTCTCCCGGATCATTTTCAGAAACTCGCTTGCTGGGTAAGGAGGCAATCCCTTATACTTACGTTGCTCGTTTACCGCGGTCTTCAAGAAATTAACGGTACTCACACCCGGAATCTCTACCGGGTACTGGAAACTTAGGAATATCCCTTCCCTTGCCCGGTCTTCTGCCGGAAGTTCCAACAGATTCTTCCCGTTAAACCAAACTTCCCCTTCCGTCACCTCGAAACACTCCCGTCCCGTAAGCACGGCCGACAAAGTACTCTTCCCTGCCCCGTTCGGTCCCATAATCGCGTGAACCTCCCCGGCATTCACCTCCAAATCAATCCCTTTCAATATTTCTTTTCCGTCTATCGCGGCATGTAAGTTTTTTATCTTTAGTAAACCCATTTTATTTTAGATTTTAAATTTAGATTTCAGATTCCAAGCCCTCGAACCGCCTCCATTCCAAAATCATAAATCGTAATTCATAAATCATAAATCTATAAACTTTTAGCTCTTAGCTTTTAACTTTTAGTTTTTAGCTTTTAGTTTCCTATCCCACGCTTCCCGCCAAACTGATTTGCAACAGTTTTTGTGCCTCGACAGCAAATTCCATCGGCATTTTATTGATCACGTCTCCGGCATATCCTTTGATGATCAAACCAATGGCATCTTCTGTTGAAATTCCTCGCTGGTTACAATAGAATATCTGGTCTTCCCCAATCTTGGAGGTTGTAGCCTCGTGTTCCACCTGTGCCGTGGGATTCGCCACTTCCAAATAAGGGAAGGTGTGAGCCCCGCATTTATCTCCCAATAACAAAGAATCGCATTGTGAAAAATTCCGGGCATTCTTACAATTTTTCACCACCTTCACCCGGCCCCGGTAAGAGTTGGAACTATATCCCGCTGAAATACCTTTCGATACGATCCGGCTACGAGTGTTATTTCCGATATGGATCATCTTGGTTCCCGTGTCTGCCTGTTGGTAATTATTGGTCACGGCCACGGAGTAAAACTCACTGACAGACCCGTCTCCCTTCAATATCGTACTTGGATATTTCCAGGTAACCGCTGATCCGGTCTCCACCTGTGCCCAGATCAATTTGGCATTTTCCCCTTTGCAGATGCCCCGTTTGGTCACGAAATTATAGATACCACCTTTCCCGTTTTTATCTCCGGGGTACCAGTTTTGCACGGTACTGTATTTCACTTCCGCATTCTTTTCCACCACGATTTCCACGATGGCAGCATGTAACTGATTCTCGTCCCGTTGCGGTGCAGTACATCCTTCCAAGTAGCTCACGAAACTCTCCTCTTCTGCCACGATCAAAGTACGTTCAAACTGTCCAGTATTTGCCGCGTTGATCCGGAAATAAGTGGACAACTCCATCGGGCAACGAACCCCTTTCGGGATGTAAACAAACGATCCGTCACTAAACACGGCCGAATTTAATGCGGCAAAGAAATTGTCAGCATAGGGGACAACCGAACCCAGATAACGTTTCACTAAATCCGGGTGATTCTTCACGGCCTCGGAGAACGAGCAAAAGATCACTCCCCGCTCTGCCAGCGTCTCTTTGAACGTGGTCTTCACGGACACACTATCCATCACGGCATCCACAGCCACACCGGATAACGCTTTTTGTTCGTCCAAAGGAATACCCAATTTGTCAAACGTCGCTTTCAACTCGGGATCGACCTCATCCCACGATTTCTTTACCTCCTGTTTCGGGGCTGCGTAGTACACGATGTCCTGATAATCAATCGGAGGAATCTCCAATTTCGCCCACGTGGGCATTTTCATCGTAAGCCAGTGACGGTAAGCCTTCAAACGGAATTCCAAGAGCCATTCCGGCTCTTCCTTCTTCTGTGAAATCAAGCGGATCACCGATTCATTCAATCCCTTCCCGATCATCTCGGTTTCCACGTCAGAAACAAAACCGTATTTATACTCACCCTCAGTTACTTCATTCAATATATCGTCTTGTTCTTTAGCCATAACTTTTATACCCTATTATCTCCAATTTATCAATCTGTGCAAAAGTACAAAAAAATATTACCTATCAATCATCTATCAGGTAGATAATATCTATTACGTGATAAATCCCCGTTATGATTCATTCTCTCTTGCGAAATACCTCATCATAAACTTATAACCTGCAAACTTGTAACCTGTAACGTGGCGTAGCCACATTATCATTTGCTCGATTCATCAATTTAGCGTATTTTTGTTTTCGATATATAAGAACTGAAACATGAGTGAAAACAAACCATTGACGAAACTATCCACGTTAGGGGAATTCGGCTTGATCCGCCACCTGACACAAGATATAAAATTAAAAAACGAATCTTCATTGAAAGGAGTCGGCGACGATGCGGCCGTACTCGATTACAAGGACAAAAAAGTACTGGTCAGCACGGATATGCTGATCGAAGGAGTACATTTCGATCTGGCCTATGCCCCGTTGAAACATCTAGGGTACAAGGCTGTAGCGACAAACGCCAGCGACATATACGCCATGAACGGAACTCCCCGGCAAATCACAGTTTCTCTTGCTGTTTCCAATCGTTTCTCCTTGGAAGCGGTCGATGAATTGTACGAGGGCATTTATCTTGCCTGCGACCACTACGGGATTGATCTCGTGGGCGGTGACACGACCTCTTCCCAAACGGGAATGTGTATCAGTATCACGGTGATCGGAGAGGCTGACGAGGAAGATATTGTTTATCGCAATACCGCGCGGGAAAATGACCTGATTTGTGTCAGTGGGAATTTGGGTGCCGCTTACATGGGACTTCAGTTGTTGGAAAGAGAAAAAGTCGTGTTCAAGGAAAATCCCAATGCCCAACCGGACTTCTCGGGGTATGAATATATCCTCGAACGCCAGCTAAAACCGGAGGCAAGAATGGATATTATCCAATTACTCAAGGAAAAAGGCATTAAGCCGACTGCCATGATGGACGTTTCCGACGGGCTTTCATCCGAAGTTTTGCACATCTGCCATGATTCCGGCCTAGGTTGCAACATCTACGAGGAAAAGATTCCAATTGATTACCAGACTTTCAAAATGGCCGAGGAGCTTAACATGAATGCCACGGTATGCGCTCTTTCCGGGGGAGAGGATTATGAACTCTTGTTCACCGCACCACTGGATGCCTACGATAAACTGATTACCATGGAAGAGATCAGTATCATCGGACATACTTGTGCCAAAAGCGAAGGTTATAATTTAATCACGAAGGACGGTAATTCATTCGAGCTGAAAGCCCAAGGCTGGGTAAACTTTAACCCGTCCGAAGAAAAATAACAGACCACCATGAACAAACTGGAAAACATACTTGACGAATCTTTACTACACAGTGCCAGCGGGGACCGGAAGGCCCTCCGTCTGTTATTGAAGAAAGTCATTCCCGATCGTTTTCATTATTACCATGAAAGCCGGGACATCACCCGTCAGGAGGAATACGCCGATTTGTTGTACAAGATTCTCCTACTCGAACTGGATGAAGAAGAAGAGGAAAGCATCGAGCTGGCAGAACTTGCTTATCTGGGCATCAGCGAATGTATCTCGTCAGCCCCGGCACACATCTACGAGTGCCTCAAAAAGCGTATCATCTTGATGCACTATTTCGCAGACTATTTCACGGATAGCCTAATCGAAGTCTTCTTGAAAAAATACCGGGAGAACAACCTGTTGGAAGCCCGAAATCTAGCCTTGGAATCCATCGAACGGATGCAATTGTTCGATATTTTCTTGATAGAACAGAATTTCGATGACCGTATCGACCGGGATGAACAATTGACAGATGTCTGCAACGGCATAGAACTCGCTCCCAACCTCACGGACGAAGAACTGACGGAAGCACAATTAATGCACCAAGTGTTATACGCTTATTTGAAAGCGAAGTACCGAAAATGATACAAAAAAAACAGAGAGCTTTTTCAAACTCTCTGTTTTCTCATTCTTAACGATTCGAATTAAATCTTCTTTCTCTTGGGAATCTTTGACCTCTGTCGTCGCCACCTTCTTCTCTGGGTCTAGCCTTTTTCACAACGATTTTTCTTCCTTGGAATTCAGTTTCGTTTAAGGCATTGATCGCGTTGAAACCTTCCGTTTCATCTTCCATCTCAACAAAACCAAAACATTTAGAGTTACCAGTTTCTTTGTCCATAATAACTTTGGCTGAAGAAACAGAACCATGCTCTGAGAAAAGAGCTTGTAAGTCCTCACTTGTGGTCGTGGAACTTAACTTTGCAACAAAAATATTCACAATAAAAATAATTAAAATTAATAATACATATAGAAGGGTACGTAGAGGTATATCTTTGGTTTCAACGATAAACAACTATTTATCTTCTAATGCGACAAATATAAGTAATTTCTTAATAATCAAAAATTAATCACGCATTTTTTCTTTATTTTACACCAGATTTATTCCCTTATCATAGATATTGAATCACAGCCTGTTTTCCTCAACTCGATTCCATATTCATCATTTTTTTTACATTTCCCTCCACTTTTTCTCCCTAAACGCTTGCGATTTCAAAAATTTTCTCTACTTTTGCACCCGTTAAACAATAACGATGGTGCCATAGCTCAGTTGGTAGAGCAAAGGACTGAAAATCCTTGTGTCCCC
>OCAG01000734.1_pt1 | contig 16883 bp, 15 predicted proteins | sample 1477111 | NCBI WGS metagenome assembly OCAG01 (sample SAMEA2580288, study PRJEB22360) | human gut metagenome | biome: human gut; feature: human-associated habitat; material: faeces | place: Denmark | collected 2008/2010 | reverse complement strand
CACTTATGTTTTCAACACTCTGGCGATTCGTTCGCAGACTATCAAAGGTCTGCGAATAAAAATGAGGTAAATTATGAGTGCCGGATACGCCATTACGACGTACAAAATACAGCTGAATTACAAGCATTTAGACTGGTTTAAACAGACCCAGTCTTTGTTTGATGCCGTTTTAGCTTTCTATTATCACTTACTTGAAGAGCAGTCTGAGCTTCTGGGACTGTCAAATCAGAATTTGCTGCGTCATCTGGAACTTCAGACCATAAAACAGCGTAATGGTAACCTACCTGAGATTCCCTTACCCTATGAAAAAGTACCGTTGTATTTTAGACGTGCGGCCATTAATTCTGCGATCAGCATGTTCCGAAGTTATCAAGGGAAATTAAAAGCTTGGGAAGAGGGAAAGATCAAGGGGAGTAAACCAAGCGCACCTAAACAACTGCATATGTCCATGCTCTATTATAAAGGCATGTACAAGGAGTTTAATGAAAAAAGCATCATTCTTAAATTATTCACAGGAAATTCCTGGGCTTGGGTGAAACATCCCTACACAGTCAGGCCATTTCCAGAAGATGCTGAATTGATGAGTCCAAGAATTGTAATGAATAAAAAAAAAGTTATGATGCACGTACCGGTAAAAGTGTCTGTGGAAGATATTCGAACAGCCAAAGAGCGAGTGGAACAAAACGAAAAATTTGTGTCCGTAGCTTTTACCATGTCTGACGCATTAGCAGTCTGTACAACTTTTGAAGCTAACGGTAGAGCCATGCATCCTTATTTTATTAAGGGCGGTAAAGTTTTGGCACACCGTAGGAAGCAGCTTTTAGGTTATATAAAACGTGGAGGTCAGCATCAGAATAGCAATAATGAAAAAGCCTATGCAAAATATTATGAAAAAATTACACGTCTAACAGATCACTTTGCACATGATGTTAGCCGGAAAATTGTGGATTATGCGCTCAAAGAAGGCGCCAAGCTTATTGTAATGCCTAGTTATGGAGATACCTTTGAAAAAGGCTCCTTGTATTATCTTAAAACCAACAGCATGGAATTTATCGGGCGAAGAATCATCCGTTATACAACCTATAAAGCATGGCAAGCTGGAATCATTGTTCAGCATAACAGTGTAGGCAATGCTAAAAAAGTTTGCTATCAATGCGGCGCACCGATATATAGATTTAATACAGAATATCAAACGCCGAGCTTAAATTTTATAGGTGGGAAAAACTTTCAATGCCCCAATAAACACTGTGGCAGCACGGCACTGAACACGGCCCGAAATATCGGAAAAAGTTTTTACCAGACATTTTATAAAGAAGTAGCTCAAACATAAATTTAGATGAATGATAATATATAACAGAATTTAAGTATACACTCAAATCCTATGGAGAAATTCATAGGTGTGCTTTTCGTCTATAGGGCCAAAAGTACGGGTATAGCACCACCTATCTTTACTTTTCTAACATAAATACCGCTTGTCTAACGATGTGTAATGTCTAGAGAGTAAGGATAAAAGGATCACAGTCTGGTCAAGAGTGCTACGAGTTTTAAATAAAAATATAGATTTAACTAAGATTAAAAAATAGGGAGTTAAAACTATGAATTACATTGATCTAGATCATAAAACAATATTGATCACAGGCGCTGCGGGTTTTATCGGCTCAAATTTAGTGATAGAGCTGCTTCGTACAGTTCCGTCTGTATCCATTATCGGCATTGACAATATGAATGATTACTATGATGTGAGTATAAAAGCGTGGCGATTGGAACAGATTGAGGCATTAGGCGGCAGCTGGACTTTTGTAAGAGGAAATATTGCGGATAAGGAACTAATTGTTAATCTGTTTGAAAAATACAAACCAGAAATTGTGGTAAACCTTGCCGCCCAAGCGGGCGTACGCTACAGCATTACAAATCCAGATGTATATATCGAGAGTAACCTGATTGGATTTTATAACATTCTTGAGGCATGCCGTCACTATCCAGTGGAACATCTGGTTTATGCTTCATCTTCATCCGTTTATGGTGTAAATAAAAAAGTCCCTTATAGTACTGAAGATAAGGTAGATAATCCGGTTTCTCTGTATGCTGCAACAAAGAAATCCAATGAGTTGATGGCACATGCATATTCAAAGCTCTATAACATTCCGTCTACAGGACTTCGGTTTTTTACCGTTTACGGCCCCGCCGGCAGACCGGATATGGCTTATTTCAGCTTCACAAATAAACTGAGAGCAGGAGAAACCATCAAGATCTTCAACTATGGAAATTGCCTGAGGGATTTTACATATATAGATGATATCGTCGAAGGTGTAAAAAGAGTGATTCAGGGTGCGCCAGACAAAAAGACAGGTGAAGATGGCCTGCCAATTCCGCCGTATGCTGTCTATAATATCGGAAATTCAAAACCCGAAAATCTTTTAGATTTTGTACAAATTTTGTCCGAAGAATTGGTGAAAGCAGAAGTATTACCAGATGATTATAACTTTGAAAATCATAAAGAGCTCGTGGCAATGCAGCCCGGTGATGTGACAGTTACATACGCGGATACGAGTGAATTAGAGAGCACTTTTGAATTCAAACCGAATACCGATTTGCGTACTGGTCTGAGAAGATTCGCAGAATGGTACAAAGTCTTTTATAAAGTATGACGAACAAACAAAGAAATAAAAGGAACAGATAGAATATGAAAAAGAAAATTGCGGTTGCTGGAACAGGGTATGTAGGGCTCTCAATTGCCACACTGCTGGCACAACATAATGAAGTTACGGCCGTAGATATTATTCCCGAAAAGGTAGATCAGATTAATGCGGGCATAAGCCCAATTCATGATGAATATATTGAAAAATTTTTAAAAGAAGAAAAGCTTAATCTGACAGCAACACTGGATGGAGAAAACGCCTATAAAAATGCTGAAATTGTGGTGATTGCGGCTCCGACGAATTATGACAGCAAAAAGAACTTTTTTGATACTTCTGCTGTCGAAGCAGTGATTGAAATGGTTTTGAGCGTGAACCCTGAGGCAATGATGGTCATTAAGTCCACTATTCCTGTTGGTTATACAGAAAGCATCCGAGATAAATACAGAACTAAAAATATCATCTTTAGCCCAGAGTTCCTCAGGGAATCAAAGGCACTATACGATAATCTTTACCCATCACGCATTATTGTAGGCTGCGATCATGAGAGTAAAGAAAAAGCCGAGTCCTTTGCCCAACTGTTAGCAGAAGGTGCGATAAAAGATAATATTGATGTATTATTCATGGGATTTACGGAAGCGGAAGCAGTCAAACTCTTTGCCAATACCTATCTGGCTTTACGGGTCTCCTATTTCAATGAGCTTGATACCTACGCAGAAATGAAGGGATTAGATACCAAAAAGATTATTGAAGGTATTTGCCTGGACCCGCGAATTGGCACACATTATAACAATCCATCTTTCGGATACGGTGGCTATTGTCTGCCGAAAGACACAAAGCAGCTTCTCGCAAACTATCAGGATGTACCGCAGAACATGATCTCTGCAATTGTAGAAAGCAATCGAACCCGGAAAGATTTTATAGCAGACCGGGTTTTAGAGATCGCCGGAGCCTATGAAGCGAATGACAATTGGAACAGAGGTAAAGAGAAAGAAGTCATTGTGGGCATTTATCGCCTGACCATGAAAAGTAACTCAGACAATTTTCGCCAGAGTTCTATTCAGGGAATCATGAAGCGTATTAAGGCAAAAGGCGCCACTGTAATAATTTATGAACCGGTTCTTAAAGATGGAGAAACTTTCTTTGGTTCCATTGTAATCAATGATTTAGAGGATTTTAAAACCAAAAGTTCCTGCATCCTTGCGAACCGTTATGATCCTTGTCTGGATGATGTGATTGGAAAAGTTTATACAAGAGATCAATTCAGAAGAGATTAGCAGGCACAATCAAGAAAAATCTTGAATTTATACGGGGTACGAGAGTCTGGGTTATGCCCCGATTATAAATTTTTTTATGGATTGTACATTTGGTTCGAGAATAAAAGTGGCTAAGATAACTTCTTGAGTACGCTAAATTGACACACAATATAGAGTGGAAAACTGGATGGAGGAAATTAACAAATTGACCTGGCTCGGTGTAAATGCTATCACGGAGGGCTAATGGTCATTTTTTATTCTTCATGAGCATATAAATATTTGCATAAAAGTTAGAATAGTTTTTAAATAAAAATTATTAATAATTATATAAAAGGGACAACAAGTAAAAACTGTTATCTGCAAAAGTTTGGTGGCTTAGTCGTTTCCTCTCTCATACATGGAGATGAACTTAGGTAAGTCACGGTGGCTTACGAAATCAACTGAATGAAGTACAGTGGGGGAAAGCATAAATGAGTTAGAAAAGATCGCAAAGGAAAAGGATGAAGTGAAGTATGCGGTTGGACTGTCAGCGTGCATAGCTTCTTTTGCTTGCACATTAGCTCTGTATTTTGTACAGAGCAAGTTATTAGCTGTAGAGCGTTTTTTTAGTTTTGATGATTATTTTTTAACCGGAAGAATAATCAGAGATAAAAAGCTCTAGTGTCTGTTATAAAGAAAAGTGCCTCCAAAACGAAGTGATGGGTAGTATGACAGAGTAAGAAATACTTATGGTGATATTGACAGTTCTGATTTATGCCAATTCTACCGGAATATTGCTGGTTACTATGCTTGATAATAAAAATAGTTAGATGACAATCTGACTGATGCGTAAAGATTAATAGGAAGGAGCACTGGAATTTTTAATGTGCACTTAAAGAAAGAAGCTTTCTATGATTTTGAGAAATTAAGTAAAAGGAGAAGTAAAAGGAATGAGTTTGATCTTGATGTATATAACAAATAGCCCTGAAGTTGCACAAATTGCACAAAAGAGTGGTGTAGACCGAATCTGGATAGATTTGGAAACATTCGGAAAAGAAGAACGCCAAAAGGGCATGAACACAGTAAAGTCGCAGCATACTGTAGATGACATCAAAAAAATAAAGCCCATCCTGACTAAATCGGAAATGCTTGTGAGAGTTAATCCTTGGAACGATAATTCTGTCCAAGAGATTGATCAGGTTGTTAGTGCAGGAGCAGATATTATCATGCTCCCGATGTGGAAATCTGCTGCTGAAGTGACAAACTTCATTAATTCTGTTGGGGGTCGGTGTAAAACAACATTACTACTCGAAACAAAGGAAGCCGTGGAGTGTTTAGATGAGGTATTGAAAAATGATGGTGTGGATGAAATACATATTGGGCTAAATGATCTCCATTTGTCATATGGTCTGACATTTATGTTTGAATTATTGGCGAACGGCACGGTAGAGAAGTTAACTAAGAAAATAGCTGGTGCTGGCTTACCGTATGGATTTGGGGGAATAGCAAGACTAGGAGAAGGTTTATTACCTTCTAAAAAAGTTATCATGGAACACTATCGATTGGGTTCCACAAGAGCAATTTTGAGCAGAAGTTTCTGCGACAATGCAATTATTACTGATATTAAAGAGGTTGAACATGTATTCACGGAGAATATGAAGGAACTACGTGACTACGAAGGAGTAGTGGCAGAAAATATTGAGAGCTATGAAAAAAATAGAATAGTGGTTCAGCAGGAAGTAGCTAAAATTGTTGAAATAATTCGGAGGAAAAGAAATGCAGATTAATTCTAAAGTGATTAGTAGATTGAGAAGTCAGTATGGTGAGGCTTTTTACTTATTGGATTCAGAGCAATTTAAAAATAATTTTACAGAGCTGAAAAATATATTTTCTGCTATTTATCCGAATTTCAATATTGCTTATTCATATAAAACGAATTACACTCCGAAGTTCTGTAAAATTGTTAATGAGCTTGGGGGATACGCAGAGGTTGTTTCTGAAATGGAGATGGAGCTCGCTTTAAAGTGTGGAGTTGAGCCGAAGCGTATTATTTGGAATGGGCCTATTAAAGATTCAGAGAAGATGAGAGAATTCCTTGTTGCCGGGGGAACTGTAAATAGCGATTCAATCGATGAAACTAAAGAGATTAGAGATTTTGCTAATTCAGTGGAAACTATACTGAATGTAGGCATTCGTTGTAACTATGATGTACATGATGGTGTTGTATCAAGGTTTGGTTTTGATATCACTGGTGATGATTTTAAGCGAGCACTTGAAATTGTAACTACATCAAAAAATCTTCATTTCATCAACTTTCACTGTCATTTTGCTAAGAGACAAATTGAGTATTGGCCAGCAAGAGCAAAGGGAATGATTAATGTCTTAGATCAATTTGGAGTGATTCCTGAGAGAATTGACATTGGTGGTGGTTTGTTTGGTAAGATGCCAGAATCATTAAAAGCACAATTCACAGCAGATATTCCAGACTATCAAGCATATGCCGAAGTGGCTGCAGCAGTATTCGCAGAATACTTTAATGATAAAGAGATTAAGCCTGAACTTGTAATCGAACCTGGTTCTGCATTAGTAGGTGATTGTATGAAATTTGTTGGGAGTGTTAAGACAATAAAGAATGTCAGAGGTAAGTATATTGCTACAGTTCTTGGTAGTCAGAAAAATATCAGTATGGCAGGTATAAATCCTCCAATGGAGGTAATCCATATGAATGAAGGAAAACAATATGAAAACCTAGATATGGTTGGGTTTACTTGTATTGAAGGGGATGTTTTGAATAAGGACTACTGCGGAGAACTTGCCGCTGGCGATGTAATAATAATCAATAATTGTGGATCTTATTCATTAGTAATGAAACCACCATTTATTCTTCCGAATTTTCCAGTTGTAGATATTTGCAATATGAATATAGAGACTGGAGAAGGTGTTGAGCTAATTAAGCGTGGAGAAACATTTGATGATATTTTCCACACATTTAATTTTTAAAGTTGGAGGATGACTATGGAAAAGATAAGTCTAGGAATAAAAAGAGCATTTGATATTGTGTCTTCCGGTATATTAATTGTTCTTCTTACACCATTTTGGATTGGGATCTCAATTGCTATAAAAAAAGATTCAGAAGGTCCTATATTATTTAAACAAGAAAGAAGAACCAAGGAAGGAAGGGTATTTCAAATGTATAAGTTCCGTTCAATGGTCGTAAATGCCGAAAAAATGGGAGCTGGATTATTCAATTATGAAAATGATCCAAGAGTAACCAAAGTGGGAAGAATGCTTCGGGACAGTAGTCTTGATGAGCTGCCACAACTTTTCAATATTTTTAAAGGCGATATGTCAGTAGTTGGTCCGAGACCTTGTGTTACATATGAACTGGGCGATTTTGAAACACTAAATAAAAAATATAGAAAGCGCTTTGAGGTTAAGGCAGGACTAACTGGCTGGGCGCAGATTAAAGGCAGAAACGACATTTCATGGGATAAAAAGGTTACATATGATAATGAATATGTTGATTTATTTAGAAAATATGGTTTTCTAATTGATATCAAAGTAGGTCTTATGTCTCTCTTTAAAGCATTCAAGAAAGAAAAGATTTATGAAAACAAAGTCGATGAATCATTAAATGATGAGGAAGCTGCAAAAGCAGAAGAAGCAGAAATTATTAGACTGGCTCATTTGGCTGATTAATACGATTCATATCGAAGGAGAATAGAGAATGAAATACGATGTAGCAAATAGAAGAATTTGGTTTAAGGGTAAAATACTGAATGTGAATGATGCTAAAGTTAACATTCTAGCACCAACATCTCAATTTGGATTAAATGTTTTTGAGGGTATTCCTTGCTATTGGAATGATGAGGAAAAACAGCTTTATGCCTTTAGACTAGAAGATCACTATAATCGTCTTATTCGGTCTGCAAAGCTTATTCAGCTTGATTGTAAGTATACAAAGGAAGATTTCAAAAAGGCATTAATAGATGTTATCAAAGCAAATGAATACGATGAAAATCTCTCTGTACGTCAGACACTGTTTGTTGATGGTTTCGGGTCTTGGGGTTCTGAAGGACCAGTAGAAATGTTTGTTGCTCCGATTTCGAGAGGAAGAACAAGTACTGAATACAATAAAAAAGGTCTGAATGTTTGTGTTACTTCATGGAGAAGAATTAGCGATGAAAACCTTTCTCCGCGAATTAAGTGTGGAGCTAACTATATTAACAGCCGTGTAGGACAGAGAGAAGCGCTTCGAAATGGTTATGACACCTGCCTTTTCCTGAACGAGGCTGGAAAAGTTGCAGAAGGTCCTGGCTCTTGCTTCTTTATAATTAAAGATGGCGCAGTTATTACACCGATGCTCACGGATAGTGTTCTTGAGAGTATTACCAGAGATACTGTTATTCTGCTTGCAAAGGATAAAGGCTATAAGGTTGTGGAGAGAACAATCGACAGAACTGAACTTTATACATGTGATGAAGCATTTCTTTGCGGGTCTGCAATGGAAATAACACCTGTATTAAGCATCGATAAATATATTATCGGAACCGAAGATACAGGTGTAATTACGAAGGATTTGCATTTGGCATATCTTGATGCGGTTAGGGGGAAATCAGAAGAATTTAAAGATTGGGTAACACCGATTTACTAAGAGGGAGTTATGATGGAGAACTATAGTGTCTTAATGACAGTCTATAAAAAAGATAATCCAAGTTTTGTGAAACAAGGCATAGATAGTATGTTGGAACAAACTGTTGTAACAAATGATTTTGTACTAGTGTGTGATGGATCTCTGACAGATGAACTCGACGCGCTTATAGATAAATATGAAACTGATAACAAGGAGTTCTTTCATGTTGTAAGGCTAGAAAAGAACATCGGGCTTGGAGCTGCTTTAAGACAAGGTCTTCCACTTTGTATAAATAGACTGGTTGCACGAATGGATAATGACGATATTGCGTATCCGGATAGATGCGAGAAGGAACTCAAGTATTATGAAATACATCCAGAAACATCTATTTTAGGCACGTATGTGACTGAGTTTGATGGTGATATTAGCAATATAATTAGAGAAAAAGAAGTTCCGACAGATATGCCGAGCATTATGTCATTCTCAAAACGTCGAAATCCATTTAATCATTCCACGGTAATGCTAGATAAGGAGAAAATAATGTCTGTTGGAAATTACAGTGAGATGAGAACGAACCAAGATGTTGAGTTGTGGGTTAGATCATTGAATAATGGATTACAAGGAGCTAATCTTCCAGAACCACTTGTATATTTCAGATTTGGCAATGATACTTATCAGAGACGTAAGGACATTAAAAACATTAGACTGATGGTGAAGGTCTGGGAAGATTTTTATAAAAATAAGTATTGTAGGCTTAAAGATTATTTGTTTGTAGCTGTAACGCAGTATACAATAGCGTTAGCTCCTACTAAGCTAATTCAATGGGTGTATAATAATTTTAGATAATAAAACTGAGGAATGAATATGAAGACATCAAGGATTAGTAGTATTCTATATAAAGTAATATATAAAATTAAACGTTTGTTATGGTTATTCTTTCATCCATATTTGTGGAAAATGGATGCTCAAATAAATGGAATTCCGGTTATTCAAATTCCTGATAAATTGGTAATAGGAAAGCACGTATCGATTAACGAAAGAGTTTTTATTCAAGCTAAGGGGGGCGTTTCTATAGGCAACAATGTAACTTTAAGTTATGGAACTACAATACTAACTGAGGGATTAGATACTATGCATTATCAAGTCGAATGCAAAAATCAGCATAGAAAACATGTTTATAATTCAGTAAGAATCGGTGATGGGACATGGATAGCTGCAAATGTAATAATTCTTCCAGGTGCAAGTGTCGCAAAAGGATGTATTGTTGCAGCTGGATCAGTAGTAAAGGGAAATCTGGATAAGGATAATGCATTGTATGGAGGCGTACCAGCAACTTTCATACGTGATTTAGTTTAATATAATATTCCATGCACTCAATTTTATTTATGTGTTTCAATTGAACGTATTTATTTATAGCGTTTATCATATATTGAGGATGTACTTAAAACTAGAATCAGGGAAGTTATATTTTATATCATATAAAAGAAAGTGAGAAGTGAATTATATGGAATGTGTAATTGTATTAATGACACACAGTTCCTATGTTGACATTTGCGATAATTTTGTATCGCTATTACATAAAAATTGGCCAGATTGTCCTTTCAAAGTTGTTGGAGCAGTTATTGGTGAAAATAGATGTATCCAAGGAATTGATACAATATATGTGGATACTAATGAAAAGTTGACAGACTGTATTAAAGCCGTTATGAAGGAACACGAGGCAGATTATTATATGTGTTTTTTAGGGGATGCGTTTATTTCTTCAAGAGTATGCAATGATCAAGTGTTTGCTTTGTTGAATGAGATAAAAGAAAAAGAGGCAAACTATTGTAAAATTATTCCAATGAAAAAAGATTCTAATAATCATTATCCTAACAATATTAGGAATATTAGGAAGAAAGATGTTTATGCGCATACGTTTGTGGCTTTTATTGCGACTCGAATATTTGTAGAAACTGAACTAATAGGTACAACAGATTTTGAATTTGAAAAAAATATTTAGAAATTGCAGCATCTTCTATGGATAATGGGGTGTTTCCTGACCACTTTGTAGTTGTGAAAAATATTTTTCATATTATACCGGCAATTGTTAAGGGAAAATGGGACAGACTTGCATTGAAATCCTTAGAACATAATAACCCAGAAATATTTTTTTCAAACCGTGATAAGCTTGGATTAAGGGATCAATGTAAATTAATAGTAATAAGTATGATTGAAGGGATGGTTCCAAGTAAATCGAGAAAAAAATTAAAAAAATTTCTTTCGAGTATTGGAATTAAATTTGTAACTGATAAGTAGGGAGTAAGATGAAGAATTGTTGCGTGATAATATCTTCTTATAATGGAGAAAAGTATATTTCTCATCAATTGGATACAATTATAAATCAGTCAGATGTTACTGTCGATATATTTGTACGCGATGATGGATCAAATGATAGAACAGTTTCTATAGTAGAGCAGTATTGCCAAAAGTGTAATAATGTGCATCTTATAAAAGGAATTAATGTTGGAGTAATTGAGAGCTTTAGAGTTTGTTCAGCATATGTTTTAGAAAATAAAAAGAGATATGACTATTATTGTTTTGCAGATCAAGATGATGAATGGTTGCCCCAAAAATTGCTTTCTGCCATAAAAAAAATAGAAGAATCAAATAAAGATGAGTTACTTCCAATTTTATATTATTCTAATTTGAAAGTGTCCGATAACAATTTGAACTATTTATATGATAGATTTGATAAAAATTATGTCCTTAATACAAAAAAACAAATATTATCAGAAATATGTGTCTTAGGTTGTACTTGCGTATTTAATGAAAAATTATTGAAGGAATATGTTAGAACAAATTTGAATCATAGAATTCCTCACGATGCTTGGATTGCGGTGCTTGCTACTTTTCTTGGAAACATAATTTATGATGAAAATGCTTATATTCTTTATCGGCAACATGGTAACAATCAAAGTGGAAGTATAAAAAAAGGTGTTTCTATGTATTGGAATAAATTAAATAGATTTAAGCACTTATTTGACATGGATGGTGACTATGAGGCAATAGCGCGCGAGATGATTAACAATTATGAAAATCGCCTAAACGAAAGCGATAAAGAAATGTTGAAAACAATTGCTGACTATAGAATAAATCTGAAGTATAGATTTAAATTGCTTTTCACTGGCTATATTAGCTCAGGGCATATCTGGAAGGAAGCATCAAGAAGAATTCGTATTATATGTAATAGATTATAAAAAAGGAGGAAATAAAATGGGATATGTTTGCTCTATCTTATGCCTTGGAATATGTCTGTTTTCGTACGTAAGACATAGAAAAATATATCATCCAGTGGTGAGTTTTTCTTTTCTCTACTTTTTGATTACATTTCTTAGTAGTATTCGTTTGTTCAATTTCTATGCAGCTCCCGATAGCGCATATTTAATTATCATTTGCGGTGTATTATTTTATGCTTTGGGATCAGTTTTTATGGAAAAGAAAACATTTGTTTTTCGAAAAAAATGCGTTGGAAATTTTTATGAATTTAATAAGAGAGCATATTATTTTATGTTAGCTCTTTGTTTGCTAATTATTATCCCGCGTTTCGTGACAATTGGTTTGTATTTATTGCAGGGAAATTCAATTGGAGATGTTTATGTTACGCTTGCAGGATCAGCTGGAGATGCATCTGAGGAGTTAGCTCAATCAAGTATACAAGAGGTGCTAATGCAGTTTATTGGATATCCGATTTTATACTTATTAGTACCAACATCTATACTTCAGTTTTTTAGGACATTCGAAAAAAAATACTTGTTGATTGCTACTTCGCTATGTATGATGAGAGTCCTATTAGATTCTAGGAGAACATATCTAATTTCTTTTTTTGTTTTTATTCTTGTAGCATTCATGCTTTATCAAGATAAAACGGGTTTTCTTAGTGAAAAGAATCGTAGACGATTAAAAAAGATAGCAAAGTGGATACCGTTTTTTTTGATTGCAATACTTCTAATGTTTATATTTGTATCCAATAGCCGATCAGGTACCATTGGTCAAGAAACATCTTTCCTTGGCACATTCTATAACTATTATGCGGGATGTGTTCAATATTTAGGAGCATGTATAGAGGAATACTCTTTTGGTTATACATATGGATTTACAACGTTCAGAGGTCTCTTTGTGCCGATTTTTGGTGTGCTAAAGCTTATTGGAATTACTCCGGTGGCTCCATACCAAGAAGCAACTGAGATTGTGAATGGAATGAAGTATGTAGTTTTAAATGTTGCACCTGGGACACGTTTTAACTCGTTTACAACATGTTTTTATCAGTTCTATTGTGATGGTGGATACATTGGTATTATTTTGCTGTCATTTATATTTGGAGCATTTTCACAATCATTATATAAAAAATTTAATAATGATAGCCAGCTAAGATTTGAAGTTCTCTATCTTTATTTTTATGGAACGATTCTAATGCTTTCATTCACAAATATGTTAACTATCTTGGCTTTTATTACTTGGCCTATGATTATTGAACGCTTCATATATAAAAAAGCAACGAAACCAGAAGTAATAAAAGGAGAGTAAAGGTATGTACAAGGAAAGTCAGGAAAGCATTCAGAAGATGATTGAGAATAAGAAAAGAATCGATTATGAATTTCAACATCCGGATGTTTATACAAAGGGGCAGATAGTCAGAAAAGCTGTCAAGGAAATAGTTACAACAATCAGAAAGACAGGGCTTAAAAGAGCTTTATTTAAGATTGACTGTAGACTTCATAAAGAAAAAATCTTCGACAAAAAGATTACATATGATACTAATGATTTATCAGAAATTAATTATTGCTGTAATTCAGATTGTGGAGACAAAAGAATAGCTGTGTATACCGCTATTTTTGGGGAGTATGATACACTAAAAGAGCCTGAATACATTGCGCCTAGTTGTGATTATTATATTTTTACGGATTGTAAAGTGCCTAGTGAGAGCGTTTGGAAAAAACTTGATTATGATCATATTGAAGAGATGAAAGGAATGGATTCGTATCATCTATCTAAATTTGTAAAAATCTTTCCAAACTTATTCTTCAAGGATTATGACTATTCTATTTGGGTTGACGGAGCAACAATAATTATAGCTGATTTATATCCATTTATTGATAGATTAAGGGAGAATCCAATCGGAATGTTCGATAATCCGGTTCATGATTGTATTTATACAGAGGCAAATTTTCTTGTATATTACAATAGAGTACAAAACGAGGTAATTAAATCACAAATTTCACATTACAGGAAAGAAGGCTACCCAAAACATAGAGGTATGTTTGAATGCACAATTATTGCCAGACAACATCATAATGATAAATGTGTACATATCATGAATGAATGGTGGAAGCAAATAGTTACTTTTTCTATGCGTGATCAGATTAGCTTTCCATATGTTCTATGGAAAGAAAACGCAGAGGATTTGGTTACTATTTTAGGAAAAAATCGCAATTTTAATCCAAGACTTCGATTTGATAAGCATACGAAAACACATACGTATAAATAAGAAATAAAATATTTAAAGTAAGTATAGTTCTTTACTTGCTAGTAAACACTTAAAGGATAAGCATGTAATATGGTAAAATTAAATAGGGGGTAAAAATTGAAATCAGATAGCATAAAGAAGAATATGACATTTCAATTTGCCTATCAAATTGTGATTCTAATAGTGCCATTGATAATGGCACCGTACTTGACACGAAGTTTAGGAGAGACATCAATTGGTGTTTATTCTTATACCTACTCGATAGCATACTATTACGTGTTGTTTTGTATGTTGGGCATTGCAAGGTATGGTCAACGTATAATAGCAGAACGAAAAGATGACACAATAGCTTTAAGAAAGACTTTTTGGTCTTTATATGTTTTGCACGCCATAGTTTCAGTTGTTGGTTTTCTATTTTATCTTCTGTTTTGTGAATTGTTTTGCAATGACAATATTATTATTTATTTGTCTCAGTCATTATATGTTTTATCGGCTTTATTTGATATAACCTGGCTATTTTATGGAATAGAAAAATTTAAAATAGTAGTAATTCGTAATGCGGTTGTAAAGGTACTGGAGTTGATTTTTGTTTTTGTATTTGTTAAGAATCCAAATGATTTGATTAAGTATACTTTTATCATGGCTATATCTGCATTAATTAGTCAAGCTTCACTATTTCCGACAGTAATTAATAAAATAAAACCAATTAAATTCGGAAAAAAAGACATCTTAGAGCATATTAAGCCGCTGTTTGTCTTATCAGTATCAGTATTAGCAATAAGTATGTTCACAGTGTTCGACAAGACATTACTGGGTATTATGACCACAAAGGACAATGTCGCATTTTATGAATATGCAAATAAAATCATTAATATTCCTAAAATGTTTATTGTTGTGATAGGGACCGTCCTTTTTCCAAGAGCATGTAGTTGTATTGCAAATAACGACATTGATGGTGTAAAAAAATACTACAAATATTCAATTTTAGTAGTTTACTTTATAGGATTTGCTTCTATGTTTGGATTGCTAGGAATTGCCGATTTATTTGCAACAGTCTATTTTGGAGAAAGTTTTGCAATTTGTGGAACTGTGATTAAATCGTTGACTCCGATTATTCTAATCATAGGGTTAGGAGATGTTTTTCGTACACAATTTCTGATACCGTTAAAAAAAGATTTTTCGTACACATTTTGCGTAATAATAAATGCGGTAATTAACATTGTATTATCACTTTTACTTATTCCGAAATTGGGAATTTATGGGGCAGTTATAGGTACACTTTCGGCTGAAATGTTTGGAGTTATATACCAAGGGTACCTAATTAGAAATTATATTAATATTAAGCAAACAATTATCGCAGCTATACCGTTTTTTGTTGCAGGTGCAGGAATGTTAATTTTGGTAAATAGCATAAAAACTATTTATAATTTAACGATTTTTGATTTATTAATACAAGTTATTTTTGGTGCTACAGTTTATATTGTCATACTATATATTTGGTTTCTAGTTTTGGATCATAACCGAATGGAATATAGAAAAATAGTTAAAAGTGTTCTTAAAAAGTCTGCAAATAAAACGTCAAGCAGAAAATGAAAAAGATAATGCTGAAAAAATCATGCTAAAAAGGCTGGTCTGAAAAAGAGATAAAAAACAAGGTGCTTATTCCAAGGGATCAACAAGGGTGACCAGGTACGCCCGAACTTTTCCGTAATAAATACGCAGAAACTTATTAGCACCAGCAGTCATGTAGACAGGGTACGGTTTGCTCTCAGCCCGTTTTTTATCTATGAACTGAAAAACTGAATCATCAAGAGTTGACTTTTTAATCAAGGTCTCCATCACTAAGAAAAGCGTTTTTCGAAGTTTCAGGCAACCACTCTTCATGGCCGCATTGCTTTTAATCTTGTGGGTTCCCGATTGATTGACCTTTGGATCATTACAGAAGACATTATGTTAGGGGAGATTCCGCCGAAATAAAGCATAACGATCTTTATGGGATACTTAAAAAGTAAATCCACCTTTTAATGATTTTTGAGTGACATGCGCATTTGAAATACAAATATGGGAACCGTAAATTTTAGACAAGAGAGTAAAATGCAAAAACCTCTTTAATAAAGCTTTTATGAGTTATTTAGAGTTCAATATAAATCAATGGAAAACCCCTTAAACAGCTGAATTAAGAGTATTTACATGAAGCTGGTTACTGGAAAATGAGAAGGTTTTTAAGAAATGTATAAGCGAAATTTTAGGCATGTTTGGCAGAAACTAGGACAGAAAATAAAGAAATAAAGGAAAAAGGATAAATGGATACAGTATAGGAAAGGGAGATGATGTGTAATTAAAATAAACCCAAATAATGTCACTACGGTAACAGTGGCAGATAATTAAATACTCATTTTACCTAGAAAAATAAATATGCTATAGATATTTATTTTATAACAGTATATGTAATGCTATATCAAGTGGTTAAAGCGTTTAAGCAATGTTTTAACCACTTGGCCGGGCATTCGCATGGGTAAACCCGGCTTCCAGAGCAATGCGGCACCGGGATACAAATAACCGCCATCGGGGTTTGGCAAGACCATGCAGAGAATTGCCCGTCTCTCAGTCCGCATCTTGGTTTTCTCTTTTTTATGATGCGTATCGCACGTCTGACATGAGTATTCTTTTTTGATCAAAAAGAAAGACGTAGGAGAATGCATCCATTGACCTGAAATGGTCCAAAAGCATGGGCGGGATCTCGAGTGGGAAGCTGATACAGAGGGTAGTTTAGAGATGCTATCCCGATGAAGCAAGGCGGGTGTGAAATTTAATACATCTTACCAGACAATAAGTAAAAAGTTATAAAAAGCAAGAAATTGCAATAAAATATA
>OCAG01000729.1_pt1 | contig 16943 bp, 8 predicted proteins | sample 1477111 | NCBI WGS metagenome assembly OCAG01 (sample SAMEA2580288, study PRJEB22360) | human gut metagenome | biome: human gut; feature: human-associated habitat; material: faeces | place: Denmark | collected 2008/2010 | reverse complement strand
AGTTTCTCAGTTGATAGTGAAGGGCTTGCAGGGATGTATTTCTCCGGAAGAGAAAGTTATGTTAGACAAGTGGTTGGAGGAAAGTCCTGAAAATAGAGAAGTATATCATCGTGTGCAGGGGCGGGTAAATCGGGACGAGCGGCAGAGAATCATTCGACAATTAAATAAACGTGCGGCTTGGGAGCGGGTAGATAGGAATACGAAAGAGTATAAACATTCTATTTTGAGGCGGTGTATGAGGTATGCAGCTACAATTGTATTGCCTTTATTCGTTGTTGGAATTGGCTTTTATCTGACTAGAGATAAGGAGGAAATTCATCCGGTAGCCGAAGTGGTGACAATTGCTCCGGGAGTAACAAAGGCGGAATTGGTGTTGGCAGATGGGCATAAAGTGATTTTGGGTACGGAAACCGTAGACTCTCTAGCCAGCGAAGAGGGGATAAATATCGTGAAGGAGGGGAATGGTGTATCTTATATTGGAAATAAAGAAGAAGGTGATTTGGCTTATAATATTATGCGCGTACCCCGAGGTGGTGAATTTAAAGTGAGATTGCAAGATGGGACATTGGTTTATATGAATTCGGAGACCGAATTGAAATATCCGGTACGTTTTGTAGGAAAGGAGAGACGGGTGTATCTGTCAGGAGAGGCTTATTTCGAAGTACAGCGAGATACGACAAAGCCTTTTATCGTGGTTATGAATGGGAATGAAGTTCGGGTGTTGGGGACCGAATTTAATGTTCGTTCTTATAAGGATGAGAAATGTCAATTTACGACGCTGGTAACAGGAAAGGTGTTGTTGACAACTTATGATCGTAAATGCATGGAATTATTACCCAATGAACAAGGGATTGTTGATCCGCAAGGAGATATAAGAAAAGAACAAGTGGATGTTGCTCTCTACACGGCTTGGAAAGATGGTAATTTCGTGTTTCGAAAACAAAGTTTGGAACATATAATGGAGATTGTCGAAAGGTGGTATGATTTGAAAGTAACCTTTGAAGACGAGTGGTGTAAACAGGTTAGTTTTTCCGGTAACGTGGAGCGATATGATGATTTTAGTAAGCTGGCAGAAATGCTGGAGGCTACCGGGAGCGTGAAGTTTAGAATAAAGAATAATGAAATCTATGTAACCAAAAGATAAAAAGAAAAAGGTGGAATACTTGCACTATTCCACCTTTAGTACCAGTGTGACTGGCATTGTTTTACTTAAAATACAAATGTATGAAAAAAAAGCGAATTGTACATCTTCTCCCGAAAAGAAGGTTATTAAAAACATGGTTGATTATGAGGTTTATCGTCCTGTTTATGTGCGTGTCCGCGATGCAGCTGACGGCCGCGGTGTACAGCCAAGAAGTAAAAGTGACGTTGTCTGTGAAAGACGCTTCTTTTGAGAGTGTGATCCGTCTGTTGGAAGCAAACACGGAATACACGTTTCTTTATGAGGATCGGCATATTGCCGAAATCGGAGGTTTAAATCTGAATTTCCGGGATACGGATATTAAAATTGTGTTGGATAAATGCTTGCAAGGAACAAATTTGAGTTATCGGTTGATGAATAATCACACGATCGTGATCCAACGGGGTGTGGCGGTTGATACAACAAAACAGAAAGCTCCTCAAAAGATGTCTGTTTCCGGAGTAGTTAAGGACGTGAAGGGAGAGGTTTTGCCCGGAGTAACGATTCGGATAAAAAATACACAATTGGGATTCGTGACGGATATTGATGGAAAATTTAAGTTTGATTTTCCAAAACAGGATACGGTGGTTTTAATTTTCTCCTTTGTGGGTTACAAGACTCAGGAATTTCAGGTGAAAAATGACAAACCGATCACGATTGTCCTGAAAGAAGATGTGACGGAAATGGATGAGGTGGTTGTTACCGGTATTTTCACGAAAGCAAAAGAGAGTTACACGGGGGCGGTAACCACGATTACGGCGAAAGATCTTCAACGGGTTGGAAACCGGAATCTGGTGTCTTCTATCCGGAATATTGACCCGAGTTTTAATATCGCGGACAATATTGATATTGGTTCGGACCCGAATAAATTACCTGATATCACGATTCGTGGCTCTTCCAGTCTAGGGGTTGGGGTAAAAGATTTGCAGGAAGATTCCAGAAGTACGCAAAAGGCCAATCAGCCCTTGTTTATCATGGATGGTTTCGAGATTACGTTGGAACGAATGATGGACTTGGACGAGAATCAAGTGGAGAGTATCACTCTTTTAAAAGATGCCAGTGCCACGGCGATGTACGGGACGCGCGGTGCGAATGGTGTTGTGGTTATCGTGACTAAAAAACCGGAAGCGGGACGTATCCGGGTGACTTACAAAGGTAGTTTAAATATTGAGGCTCCTGATCTTACATCTTATGACTTACTGGATTCCAGAGAGAAATTGCAGTACGAGTGGGCTGCCGGATTGTATGAAAATGTAAATGCCAATCAGACTCAAGAGATGATGGATTTATACAATCGTCGTAAAATGGATGCGGAGCGGGGTGTCAACACGTATTGGTTGAAATATCCCGTGAGAACAGGTGTCGGGCATAAGCATAGTTTACGTTTTGAAGGTGGGGATGAAGTTTATCGGTATTCGGTTGGTTTGTCGTATAATGATATTGCCGGTGCAATGAAAGGATCTAACCGGAGAACATTTAATGGAAATGTATTTCTCTCGTATAAATACAAAAATTTGACATTCCAGAATGATTTGCAAGTATCTTCCAACCGTTCATATAATTCCCCTTATGGGACATTTAATGATTTTGCAAAGATTAATTCTTACTGGACACCTTATGATGAAGAAGGCAATATTATTAAGGTGCTGGAGGATTATTATTATTTGAGTATCTTAAGAACAAATTTCGTGTATAATCCACTTTATAACGCTAAGTTACCTAGTAAAGATGAAAGTCGATATACACAGATTCAGAATAATTTTGCCGTGGAATGGCATATATTGCCAGAATTATTTGTTCGAGGACGTTTGGGGATAACCTCTAAAACGGATCGAGAGGATAAATATAAATCAGCCAAACATACGGATTTCGACAATTACTCGGAGGATGATTATGACCGAAAGGGAACTTATTCTTATGGAACGGGTGAAACTTTTAATTACGAGGCTGATTTTACCTTGAATTACTCCAAGATTTTTGCTGAAAAACACCAGTTATACGTGGGATTGGGATATAATTTTGCTCAGGAAAAGAACGAGTTTTTCACGATACTGGCAGAGGGCATTTCTAATATTAATATGGATTTCTTGGGGATGGCAAGTAAATACGAGAAAGATGGCCATCCGAAAAGTGAAGAAGGCTTTTCTCGACGGATGGGAGGAATCGCTAACGTGAACTACACTTACGATCGTCGGTACTTTATAGATGCTTCTTTTAAGATAGAAGGTTCTTCTAAATTTGGTAGTGATAATCGATACGCTCCTTTCTGGTCTGTCGGAATTGGTTGGAACTTGCACCATGAAGGTTTTATGGCTGGAAATGAATTATTGAATGTCGCTCGATTAAAATTATCTTACGGGACTTCCGGTTCACAGGCTTTTGATTCTTATCAAGCGATGACGACGTTTAAAGATTACGGAGGTTCAAGTTATCAGGGTTGGTATGGGGTGTATTTGATGGCTATGGGGAATAATGATTTGGGATGGCAAAAGACGAAACAATTGAATATCGGAACGGAATTGGAGTTTTTTAATGGGAGGATTCGTGTTAATGCGGACTATTATAATAAGGTGACTGACGATCTGTTATCTGATATTACATTACCCTCATCCAGTGGTTTCGGGAGTTACAAGGCTAACGTGGGACAAGTTGCGAACACCGGAGTCGAGTTGGGCTTGAATGTTTACGTGCTTCGGGATACGAAACGGGATATGATGTGGTTGATAGGTGGAACTTTAGCTCACAACAAGAATGAGATTAAGAAAATTTCGAATTCATTGGAGTTTCTGAATGAACAGATGAGTTCGGAGGATGGTGGAAATCCCAGTTTTATGTATGAAGAGGGGCAATCAATGAAAACGATCTTTGCCGTGAAATCTAAAGGCATAGATCCGAGTAATGGTAAAGAAATTTATATCAAGAAAGACGGGACCGAAACATATACTTGGGACCCGAAAGATAAAGTTGCTTGTGGTATTGATGAACCGAAGATCTGGGGCAATCTGAATACAATGTTCCGGTATAAAGGGATAACATTAAATGCTATATTCAGTTATCGTTATGGCGGGCAAATGTATAATTACACGTTAGTTAGTAAAGTAGAGAATATCAAACCTTTTGATAATGCAGATAAACGCGTGTTGTATGATCGTTGGAAAAATCCGGGAGACAATGCTTTCTTCAAGGGTGTTCGGGATTTCACGACGACGAATGCAACAAGTCGTTTCGTAATGGACGAGAACACGCTAGAATGTCGTTCTATCTCGCTGGGATATGACTGGAGTGCCAAGTGGTTAGACCAAGTTGGTATTTCTTATTTAACTATAACAGGTTACATGGAGGACGTGTTTAGAATTTCATCCATAAAACAAGAGAGAGGTTTATCTTATCCTTTTTCGCGTAAGTTTTCAATGTCTTTATCCGTTAGATTTTAAAAGAGTATGATTATGAGAAATATGATTAAAAAGAAATATGCCTGTATCCTGTTATTGTTATTGGCAATAGGATCTGGATGTAGCGATTGGTTGGACGTGCGTCCTCGGAACGAGATGAAAGAGGAGGATATGTACGCTAACGAGGAAGGATTCAAGAGTGCTTTGACAGGGGCGTATATTCAATTGGCGGCAGAAGAACTTTACGGTCGGGATGCTTCCATGTATATTCCCGAAATGTTGGCACAACATTGGACTATTTCAACTGATAAGGTATCGTTGATTTATAATATATGTGCTTTTGATTATACACATGAACAATCAGAAGAGGCGATAGAAAAACTTTGGAAGAAATACTACCAATGTATCGTGCATCTGAATAATGTATTGGGAAATCTGGAAATAACTGGTGTGACGTTTACGAATGGAAATGAGGCATTGATAAAAGGTGAAGCTCTCGGATTACGGGGATTTCTTCACTTGGAGCTTTTACGTTTATTTGGCCCCGTGCCTGAAAAGGCAACAGCGGGTTCTCCGGCTATTCCTTATCAGGAACAGATGACAAAAGATCCTGGTAAATTGCATACGATTACCTACAAGGAAGTATGTGAGAAGATTATTCGGGATCTGGATGCCGCGGAAAAGCTTTTGGAGAAAGACCCGATTTTAGTGGGGTCAAATACGCAGTTGAATCAACCGGCGTACGATTGGGAAGGGAAACCTCTGGATGAATGGCAATTCTATCGACAGGTACGTTTCAATTATTATGCCGTGAAAGGGGCAAAAGCCCGTTACTATCATTGGATCGGTGATAAAGAAAATGCAGTAAAATTTGCAAAAGAGGTGATCGATGCCAAAAACGAAGATGGCACATCTAAATTTACATTGGCGACAGAATCGACGTATGGCTCAAATGGAAATCTGGTGATGAAATCAGAACATCTTTTCGGTGTTCATAATTCGCAGCATCAAGCTATTGTACAACCTTTGTTTAAAGATGAAAATGCAAGTTTGAGGCAAACGGTGGCTTATATTAACACGGCGTATGAAAGTAGCATACATCCGGACGATATAAGAAATAAAGCGAATCGTTACTGGGAAGAGAAAACTTATCAAAATTCGAGTAAAGTGAATCATTTCCGAAAATATACCGGGAGCGATACCTATGCTACTTTGAATATTGTGCCATTACTTCGTTTGGCCGAGATGTATTTGATTTTGGTTGAGGATTCGCCTTTGTTAGAAGCCCCGACCTATTTCAAGACTTATCGGGTTGCTCGAAATCTGGATATTTCAATTGATAATTCCTTGGTCACGGAACAGGATGTTATAAATCGGTTAGAGAAAGAATATCGGAAAGAATTTTTCGGGGAAGGTCAAATGTGGTTTTTCTATAAGAAACACGATTTTACCAGATTTACTTGGCCCAAGAATAAAACTATTCCAGAAGGAGCTTACTTGCTTCCGATTCCTAAGAGCCAAAGCGTGTTTGATTAGTAAAAAGTGAGATTATGAAAATAAGAATTGCAACGATATTGATATTTTTACTGATTGTGGGTACAATCGGTTGTAAGGAGAATACAGCCTTAGAGTATGAAAATGACCCGGCATTGTATTTTGAAAATTCGTATTATACACAACAAGATAGTATTGCTCATACCTTTTTTATCCAACCGGATGATCAAATGCGAGATACGGTTTTTGTAGAGATTCTGACGATGGGATACCCGACAGACACGGATCGGCCTTTTGTTTTGGAACAAACGAATGCGGGGAAACCGGGATCGGCTGTTGCCGGAAAGCATTTCGTGGCTTTTGATGATCCGGAAATGTTAGAGCATTTAAAGATTCCTAAAGGGAGTGTGCGTAAAAGTTTCCCTTTAATTGTTCTGCGTGATCCTTCTTTGGAATTGGAAGAGGTTCGGATTGAGTTGAAGATTGGGGAGAATGAGTATTTTAGATCAGGAATTGACGAGTGGACGAATTTTGTTGTAAAGACCACGTCTATGGCGGTAAAACCTACAAATTGGGACTCTTATTGGAAATATTATTTCGGACCAACTTGGGGGTCCGTGAAAATGAAATTTATCATAGATAATACCGGGTTCACGGATTTTGACGGGGGGTATCAGAGTTCTGATTATACTAATTATATGGCGTCTAAAGTGATACAAAAATTATTGGAGTATAATACGAATCACCCGGATGATCCATTGAGTGAGGCTGACGGTACATTGGTAACTTTTGAATGATTAAAATGAAATTGATTATGAAACTGAAGAATATATTGATAGGGATAGGCTTAATGGTGTCTCTTCAAGGAGTGCAATCTTGTATTGATGACCGGGGAAATTATAGTTATATTTCGAAAGAAGAATTACTTCCTGTGACGATTTCCGGGTTTGAAGATACCACGGTAGCTATTCGTTCTACTTTGAATATTACTCCGGTATTAGAGAATATGGATGATGAATCTCGTTACATATACCTGTGGTATGCATCTCCTTCTGAAACAGCGGGATTTGCCCCACAACGAGATACTCTTTCCTTAAAGAGAGATTTATCATTTGAAGTAACATACGAGTCGGGAAAATATAATTTGGTTTATGAGGTTCGGGATCCAAAGTTGGATATTTATGTTCGAAAACAAGTGTCGATGACAGTTCAATCGGATGTGAGTACGGGGTGGTACGTGATGAAGGAGGAAAATGGAGAAACGGATATTGATTATATCTCTATGGATGGGGAGAAGATAGAAGATTTGATCACTACTTTTGGACAAAAACGATTAAAAGGGAAACCAGTAAAAATGGCATATCAGTCTTCCCGTTATACTCCCGTGATTCAGAACCCGGATGGAACGACGACTCAGCTGGTTAACAAGAAAGCTTTCCATATTTATAGTGATCAGGATATAAAGATTTTTAATGCTGACAACATGGATCTGTTTTATAACTATGAGGATTATTTTTATGAAGTTCCAGAAACGTGTAAACCGGAAAATTGTGGCATGATTAGCTCTGATTTTTATGCCATTAATGCTGGAAAAGTTTATTCGATTTATGGAATGTCATCAAATAGCGGAATGTTGGGATATGCTAAGCCGGGGTTGTATAAGGTACACCCTGATATGGTGATGAGCTATTATGGGGTGATGGTTTTTGATAAGGAGACAAGTACGTTCTATAACACGTCGTCTAGTGGTAGTTCTATGAATTTGTTTTCAGAAGATTCAGAGGGTGGTATTTCCCCGACAAATATGGACGTGGATATGATCCGGATGTTGGTTAGGAATGAAGGAGTTCCTTCTACGGCTTTTGCTGTAATGAAGAATAAGAATAAAGACGAGTATTATGTATTTGACATGGTTTATTCCATGTCTGACTACCCGTTCGTGGATATTGATACTGTTCCGGCACATTGTGAAATGCCTGAGGCAAAAGTTATGGGCACTTCTTTATATGCCAGTTGTATTTATTATTCCAAGAAAGAGGCTGATGGAGATGTGTTGAAGGTGTATAAGAATGTCAAAATAGATAATCGTGAAAGTGAGTTGAAACGTTTTCCGGGAGAAGAAATAGTTTATATTGTAAATGCGACTAGTGCATACAATGCTCCGGAAGATGAGAAATTCAATCATTTGGTTGTATTGACAAATAGTGCGACGGGTTGGAAATTGTATCGTTTTAATGTAATCGGGCAAACGCCGGAGATCGAAACGGAACCCGTGTTTGTTTATTCCGGTAAAGGGACAGCCGGATATGTTATGCTTCGTAAATAACATTGTTTTGTAAAGAATTTTCAATTGGCTTGAAAATAAGGTGGATGATGGCATTTGCCATTGTCCGCCTAGATCACTAGTATGTTTTAAATAATTATCGGGAGTATGAAAAAATTTAGTTTGTTATTGTTTTTAAACTGTATGGGTGTGGTGCTATATGCACAAAAGTACACGGAAATAAAGGGTTTCGTGAAAAATGATCGCTTGAAGGAAGTTCATCTTTATCGTGTAGAAGATGGGACGACACATTCTTATGCTTCGACTATGGTGGCAGAAGATGGTTCTTATGGATTTTTGTTTTGCCCGGAAAAGCCGGGGTTTTACACGGTAGGTAATGATAAACAGATGGATTTTGTGGTTTACGTGAAAGGTGGCGATAAAATCAATATTAATATTTTGGAAAACAAGGCCGAGTTGGCGGGAAAGAATACTAAAGAGAACGTGGCCTTGTATAAATGGGAAGATTTTGCGGCTGATATTCGTTTGAAATCAGTTTATTTTATGCTGACAATCAGTAATTATAAGGACTTTTTCCCTGAATTTTCCGTATTTGTTTCTAAACTTGATTCGATTAAAAAGAAGATAAAGAGCGGTAACGCGGAGTTTGATGCTTTATTGAAAAAGAAGATTGATTATGACGTGGACTATTATGCAGCAGTCTTTTTGCAGACTCCCAGAACAGCTCATCCGGAACGTCAGGATTGGCCGGAATTTTACAATACGATTATATCTGATGATAAGTTCACGACGGATGACGTGTTGTTGTTTCCTCAAGGAGCACGAATGATCGGTATCTATGCAAGTTTTGGATATATGACGTCTGGTAAGAAGTATGATCCGGTAGATTATCAAAGCACTTGTTTAGGGTATTTGAAGACAGATCGTTTGAAAGGGGAGTATTTGTTACGGAATGTATTTGCCGGGTTGAAGTCTTATGACCAATATCTAAGTTTGATGGATCGTTATGGAAAATACTTGGTAACACCTTCTCTAAAGGCTCGGGCTGAGGCTATCGGGACAGCGTTGTATGACACGGCTCCCGGTTCGATTGCTGCCGATTTTACTTACCCTGATGTAAACGGGAAAGAGGTGTCGTTATCCGATTTCAAGGGGAAAGTCGTGTTGGTTGACGTGTGGGCTACTTGGTGTGGTCCTTGTCGAGGAGAAATCCCTCATTTGAAGAAGTTGGAACAGGAAATGCATGGGACGGACGTGGTATTCTTGGGCGTTTCTGTGGATGAAGCGAAAGATAAACAGAAATGGTTGGATTTCATTAAAAAGGAAGAGTTGGGAGGAGTTCAGGTACATGCATCCGGATGGAGTAAGATTGCCCAGGATTACAAGATAAAGGGAATTCCCCGGTTTATGGTGTTTGATAAACAAGGGCGAGTCGTGTCGGTCGATGCTCCTCGACCTTCATCACCGGAGCTGAAAGAAATGTTAGAAAAAGAGTTGAAAAAATAAATAAGATTCGGGGGATTTGTGAAGGGAGAACAAATCCCCCGAATTGTATATTCATTAAAATGGAATAGATTATGAAGTATCGTTTATTATTTATCGTGTGTAGCCTATTATGTTTTTCTGAATTATGGGCAGGACCGGGAAAAGTGGTTGTTAAAGGTGCAGATCAAAATGTTTGTGTTTATAACAGTATCCGGGGAAGGGGGAGAGCTTGTTTTGCTCCGGAGAAAGGGATGAAAGAAACGGTGATTTTACTACCGGAAAAGGAGTGTGGTGATTTGTTTTATTTGATTTCGGGGGATCGGACTTCTTGGATAAGGGTGTTACCGGATGAAACGGTCACGGTGGATGTCCGGAAAAAAGACTGGAAGTTCGCCGGAGATTCAAAAGCGATAAATCGTTATTTGTATCAGTGGACACAAAAGATGTTTTTCGGGAAGCCGAACGCTTTGACGTATCGGGTTGAAATGATGTTCTATCAATTGCCGGATCGGGATAAGAGAATTCCGGATCCGAAGATGTTTTACACGAAGGAGTACATCGAATGGATTGATAATATCGGATTGGAGTCATTGGGGGATTTAGCAAAGGCGAATTTGAAAGATGATCTATTCGTGGAAGAGCAAGAAAGACGAATTTATTATAGTTGGTTGGAAATGCAATTGCAAAATTATCAGTTGGCAAGTGATAAGGTTGAAATTCCTACAGAGGCATTTGTTTTTCTTCAAGAAATGAAGTTCAATCATGTTGCATATTTGAAATATCCGGGGATTGATGATGTTTTGAGGATTTACTATGACATGGCGGATGCTTGTGGGTTAATTACGTATGACAACTACAATTTTTTACAACGAAGAGCGGAACGGATTATGAATGCCGAGGTTCGTGAATACTATATCCTGCAGGAATTAGATAATATCATTCGTAATCAATGGTTGTATCAATTGGATAAAGTCATCGCATCGGTGGAAAATATGGTGATAACTCAAGCGGGAAAAGAACAATTGGCAGGATACAAAAAGCAGTATCAAGATTTGATGGCATCAGACGTAAATCAGGAAGGGAAGAAAGCGGTAAATATCCAGTTTAAGGATGTGAATGATAGAGAGTGGGGATTGTATATGTTTAAGGGGAAATATGTTCTCATTGATGTGTGGGCTACTTGGTGTGGACCTTGTAAATATCAGATTCCACACTTGATGCGTTTGGAAGAAGAGTTTGAAGGAAGAGGAATCGTGTTTGTTTCTTTGTCCGCAGATAAACCAGCCGATACTCAGAAATGGAAAGATATGGTTAAAGAGTTCGGGATGAAGGGTATTTGTGGGATTGCCCCGGATGCATTTAATCACGCATTCTTCGAGAAGTATAAAGTGAAAAGTATTCCTCGTTTCATTTTGATCGATCCCGATGGAAATATGGTGATGACTAAAGCTCGGCGTCCGTCGGATCCAGTATTAAAAATGCAGTTGGAAGAGTTGCTGAAACAGTATGATCAGAAGAAAACAACGATCAGTGGTAAGATGGAAGGAGTTGCGGATGGAACGCAAGTTTCTGTCAGTCATAAGATCGGAATGATGACTCACACATTAGGGCAGGCAGAAGTAAAAGATGGGCGCTTTGAATTGAGCTTTCTTTTGGAGAAACCCGAATTTATAAATTTCTCTTGTTATAAAGTTTTTTTTGGGAATGTTTGGGCCAAGCCGGGGGATCGGATGGAGCTTGAGGGAATTAAACCTGTTTATACCGGAGGAGAATATGAGTTGAATAATTTGTTGACGGAGCTTAATGCAAAATATGCAGATCGCTGGCCGGGGTATGGAGATGATGTTTTTGATCAAAAACGAGGGAAGCTGTCTTATGATATTTACGCGAGTATCAAGAACGAGATTGATGCCAGTACATTGCAACCGGAAATGAAACGTATGTTGACTGCCTATTTCCAAGGAGTGTTACTGGATAAGATGTATGGAAGGGTAGCTACGTCAAAGGTGATCGGTAAAGGTTTTCCTCGTCCGGTTGTGAAAAACGGGTATTCGAATGCTGTGTTAAAACTAGAATTATTGCCGGAATTAGTGAATTATCCGTCTTGGACAGATGGCGTGCAGGAGCTATTGTACGCACGTTTAGCCGCGGGCATGATAAAGATTCAAGGACGAGGTAGTTATATTACTGATATGGCTGCCGGGCTTAAGAGTGAGAAGTTGCGGGAAACTTATATTATGGATCAATTACGGATGGAGATTTTACGAGGTCATTTATTGGGAATTGAAGATCGGATCGAGAATGCACGTTCGATGGTAAAAAGTCCTGATAATGTAGCCTTGTTGTCTCAGATGCCGGAACAAGCACAAAAGTCCTTGCAAGAATTTAAGACTGTTTTACCCGGTACGGATTTGAGCGAATTTTCTTTTGAGAATGAGAAAGGGGAATGGGTTGCGTTATCTGATTTTAAAGGAAAATATGTGTTTATAGACATTTGGTCTACAGGGTGTAATCCTTGTGTCGGAGAGGTTCCTTATATTAAAGATATGGAACACCGTTTTGCCGGGAAACCGATCACGTGGGTTTCTATTTCAATGGATTTAAATAAAAAAGAGTGGTTGGATTTCTTGAAGGAAAAGGGAATGAATGGAATACAGTTGATATGTAACAAAGGGTATAAAGATCCATTCCCGAAACAAATAGCATTGAGGGGAATACCACGATTCCTATTGTTGGATAAGGAAGGAAAAGTAATTGATTTTGAATCGTTGAGACCTTCTAATCCGGTGTTGGGAGAGTTGTTGCAGTTGATGTTGAATAAAAAATGAACATTGAATGTTTGAATATATGCGGATATTGATTTTTATGTTCATACTGATCTGTTGTGCATGTACAGAGGTGAAGGAAGAACTTTTTATTAGAATGTCCTTTCAAGATGTTTTTACAATGACACAAGAGAATGAGAAAGATGTTTTGTTTCTTCTTACTCATAGGGAATGTCATGCTTGTGATATTTTGAAAGAGATGATTCAAGATGACGAAGATCTGAAAAATCATTTATTAGGGAAGTATAAATGTTTTGAGAATCCTGTAGATGTTGTAGGATATAATTTTTTACCTCAATTACTACATGAATACGGGTTCCCGATAATAATTGTCTTTTCTCCACAAGGAGATTTGAAATCAATTGTTGGTGGAGCTGCGGTCACAGACAAAGAGTTAGAAACAAAACTTGGAGGTGAAATTTTTCAGACAAATTTGCCAAACAAATTGCAACTTACAGATTCTGCGTATTCATCTTTGATAAGTGCCACAGCAAAAGCTTTTTTGTCTTATTCAAAAGCTGATTATTCAAAAGCTAAAGATGAGATAGAAGAGTCGATAAGTGTTCATTCATACTTCTATAATTTGTATTTAGCTGCAAAAATTGCTTAGGTAAAAAATGATTCTTTGAATGCATCTGTGTATGTAGAAAAAGCTTTACGGATAAATGACAAGTTTAATGATTTCTTGTATCAGTATCCGCGGGAGGAATTATCTTATATTTCTGGTAAAAATATGAAATATGCTACGTTACAATATGCTATTGTATTCAAGGATAAAGTACATGATTGTGGAATAGTTAAGGGAGGAAAAGATTACAATTTCTCTTACGAATTTAAGAATATAGATACGATCCCTATTTTGATAAAGAATGTTCACAAATCTTGTAATTGTATGGAGGTGACTTGGGATAAAAAGCCAGTGTTACCGGGAAAAACAGGGTATATAAATGTGAAATATGATACTTCGCATAAAGGTGTTTTTACGAAGGGATTATTTGTAAATATAAATAGAGATGATAGAATTATACCTCTATATGTAAAAGGATGCATAGAATGAGTTTGAAATAGAGGATTCATATCCTTTGTGTTTATTAATTTATGTTTTACTTAAAAATTAAAAGTATGAAAAAATTGGTTTCTTTATTTTTATGTATGGCATTGTTGCTGTCTATGGTAGTATGGGCAGAACCGGTGAAAACTTGCCAAGAGGCAGGAGAATTTATTGCAGATACAGAATACGATGAGGTTTATTTTGAGTGTAGTGATTCTTTAAGCCCGCTTGAATTAGTTTGTGCAGTAGGGATGGTTTTTGTGGATATACTGGGAATGTGTGTTCATGAGGCAGATGCCGATGGGTTATATTGGGTGTGTAAAACACCTAAAAACGGTTCTTATGGTTGTCATAGAGGAAATATGATTTCTTTTAGACCAAGCTGCGTGAATAAAAAATGTAGTAAGTAGCAATGGGATTATGGGGTATTTGACAAGTCATTTTACACAATTTAATGTTATAACGTTCTTGCATGAGAGAAGAAAATTTGATAAAGAGACTTGTTAAATTGCTCCATAATAATTAAGATGAAGTTGCGAATTATATATTATAGAAAAATTACGATTATAAAATGATGAAATGTTATTTAGTTATATTGCTATCTTTAATAATATGCAGTCAAGTATCGGATTCAAAAGCCCAAGGGATTCCTTTATGTTTGACCGTGACAGATAGTTTGTCTACGCCATTGTTTGGCGTGTACGTGGTGAGTGAACGTGATCGAACACTTGTGACTTCGACAAATGATGACGGACAATGTTGGATTATCCTGAAAGATCTTGTAGCGGGAGATACTCTTGAGTTTTCTTGTTTGGGTTTTGAAGTCAAACGTGTGCCGGTAAAGCAGCTTGTAGATGAGCAGATAATTGTGTTGAGGGAGAGAAGTATATTACTAGGTGATGTTTATGTGGGAGTACAATCGCCTTATGAAATATTGGAACAAATTTCAAAAGATATCAAGAGGAAAAAGAAATATAAGGGATATTGTTATTACGGGAATGGTCAATACGAGAAAATAACGGAATGTCTGGGGCGAGCAGTAGAATATCGTAGGGAATACGGCTGTTTCTTTACAATGGTGAATTCGAGACTAGAAAACGCTACTTTTTGGGGGTATGGATTTGTTCCTCGTTATACGGCTCGTAGCTATCCTCTCCGTGCTGACGGGTGTGATACGTTGACTCCTTTACATAGGAATGTGAGTGGGCTTAATGAGAATTATACCTCAGGAATACGAAAAATATTTTGGTTGATGCGTGCGATAGAACGATACGGACCATTGTTTGACAAAATGAAATATTTTACCTTCGAACAAATAGAATCGGAGAGTGATGATTATATTTTCCAATTTAAAACGAAACAAGCGTATTATCTAAAAAAAACAGATCTTTATTGTGCGGGGATACTTGTTGTTGATCGAGAAACGTGTAGATTGAAATCGATGGATTTCGATTATGTGGAATATTATCGCTGTGATGCCTATAATTGGGAAAAAAAACTTATTCGTAAAGAAATACCTGTGGTATCAAATGCAAAATTGAAATTTGAATACACGAGTGAAGGGCAATATTTTGTAAAAAGCTGTATCTTGAAATCTACTTGGCAGAAATTGATGACAGATCAAAAATCATATGGCTCCGTACCTTCAAGGAGAGATCCGGGAGAGAATAAATTAGTCGAGAAAGAAGCTTTTTATTGTAAAAGCTACGGAAAGATATTGGATGTTCAACTTGGGGGTAGTGGGGCATATACTATAGGAATTGCTACTTGTAATCCCCAGGGGGAGTATCGTTCTGAAGTATTTTCACGGTTACCGGAATTACTCGATTCCAAACAAGCTTTTAAGGATTTAAGCAGGTATATGGATATTCATGAACAGTTTAAGAAGATGAGTAACCGGGCTTATTATCAGGATGATTATTTGCTGATTTCTCCTTGGCTTACCGATGGATATATGAAAAAACACGGAGAAGAAAAATTTCTTAGGCGTTTTATGGCAAAAAGATATCAAATTCTAAGTAACTTTTTTAAAGAATAATTGAAACCTATAATAATACAAGTTTATGAAATACATATTACAAACAAGGATTGTGAGTAAAATAGTTTTGTGCGTATTTGTTATTTTGATTGGGTGTAAGGAAAGTCAAGATAACAAAAAAAACGTGGTGGATTATTTCACGATACCGAATTTTTCAACGAAAAAAATAAAGATCGATCGATTAATCGATATGGATTCATTGAAAATTAATGGAAATGAAATGTCAATGGTCGGGAATTTTTTCACTTATCAAGACTCGTTATATTTCGCCGATTGTTTACAGGCTTCTATTTTGGTATATGATAAAGATGGACATTATGTTCGTTCGATATATAGAAAGGGACGAGGCCCAATGGAGTTAAATGGATTAGATGTCATGACTGCACTGCCTTCGGGAGATTTTGTTATAATGGATGAACAATGGGGGATTACAGTTTGCGATACCGCTTGGAATAAAGTAAAAAATTTCATGTTAGAATGGACAAGTGTAAATTCTTTGGAAGAACAACGAAGAAATCCTGATCCTGAAGATCTGGGTATCTATGAAGTGGAATATGCTAAAAATAGAATTTGTGCTTACGGAGAACAACATGTGATTTTTCCTATAACGACGGAACATATAAGTTTGAATGCATTTGAATGTAATCGTATTCGACGTTATTATGATGAGACTTATACGTTAGCTCTTCTGTCATTACAAAGTGGTAAGGTTGAACGAATGATGTGTAAATTTTCTCCTGTTTACAGAAAGTATAGTTATTTACCTAATTTGAAGAATGTTTTGTTTGAAACAAATAGAAATGAATTGTATTATTCATTTGAAGTAGACCCTTTGATTTATAAAATGAATTTGACGGATTCAACTCTCGTGTCGTTTGGAGTTGAAGGGATTGCAATGGATACCAATTATCGGGAAACATTATCGCTTGAGGATGCTGAGAAATATATGAGGGAGGATATGGAAAATTACGGTTATTATAGGTATATGCTGTATAATCCAGATAAAGATTTTTTATTTCGAGGCTACCGAAAAGGTAAAGGGATGAAAGATGGCTTACAAGTCTATTCCGGGAATTGTTTGATTGCAGATATGGAAGTTCCTCGTGATTTCGAAGTGATTGGATATATTGCCCCTTGGTTTTATGCACGGGAAGCTTGTAATTATGATGACGAAGAAATTGTAATGTATAAATT
>OCAG01000727.1_pt1 | contig 17010 bp, 11 predicted proteins | sample 1477111 | NCBI WGS metagenome assembly OCAG01 (sample SAMEA2580288, study PRJEB22360) | human gut metagenome | biome: human gut; feature: human-associated habitat; material: faeces | place: Denmark | collected 2008/2010 | reverse complement strand
GGCGGCTAAAGCGATTTATGGAGCCAAGGCGGCCAATGGCGTGGTGGTTATAGAGACGATATTACCCAAGTCCGGAAATTTGTATGTATCTTACACGGGGAGTTTGGATATCACGGCTCCTGACCTGACCAGTTATAACTTGACGAATGCAGCTGAGAAATTGGAGGCTGAATGGCGGGCTAATAAATACGTGGCAAGCGGGGGAACGGAGCAGGCGGCATTGCTAGAGGAGTATTACGGGTATTTGAAAGAGGTGGAGCGCGGGGTGAATACTTATTGGCTTTCGAAACCGTTGCGCACGGGCGTGGGACAAAAACATTCACTCGGGTTGAGCGGGGGAGATTCACAGATGCGTTATGACGTGAATATCAGTTATAATGACGTGAAGGGTGTTATGAAAGGATCTGACAGGCAGACGCTGTCAGGTAATATCACTTTGGCTTACCGGTATAATAATCTTAATTTCAGAAATAATCTTTCGATCAGCACGAACCGGGCAGAAAATTCACCTTACGGTTCTTTTAGCGCTTTCGCGGCGATGAACCCGTATTTGAGGGTGCGTGATGAGAATGGTCACTTGATAAAGACTTATTATAGTCAGTCAACCGGTTATTACGGGACACCGAACCCGCTGTACAACGGGGAGTTGGATGTTATCGACAAGACGACGTACACGACGATCACGGAGAATTTTTATGCCGAGTGGACGATTTTGGAGAATTTGCGGGTGACGGGACGTTTCGGGTTGACGAAATCATTCAATGCGACGGATCGTTTTTACCCGGCCGATCACACGAAATTCGCGGGCTCCACGTATGACCCGAGAGGGGATAATTACGTGAATCGCGGGGAGTACGAGAAAGGAAATTCCGAGTCGTTGGCTTTGTCCGCGGATGTTGGGTTGTCCTATTCTTTGCAGAAGGGGAAACACTTGATTTATGCCAACGCACTTTGGAATCTGGAATCGAGTAACAATCAGAGTATGTCGGTGCTTGTGGTAGGATTTCCTTCCCCGTTCACGGATTATATCACGGCAGGAAATATGTATTCGGGAACGAAACCCGCGGGAAGTGAAACGAAAACCCGTTCTATCGGTTTGGTGGGGTCTGTCAACTATTCGTATGATAATCGCTACCTGTTTGATTTCACATATCGGGCTAACGCATCGTCCCAACTTGGAACCGACGATCGTTGGGGACATTTTTGGTCTGTTGGGTTAGGATGGAACATTCACCATGAGAAGTTCATGGCCTCACTGCCATTTATCAATGTGTTTAAGGTGAGAGGTTCGCTGGGATATACCGGTTCGGAAAATTTCGATCCCTATATGGCTATCGCTACATACGGTTATTTTACCGATAAAAATTATAATGGTGGTGATCGGGGCGTGTATTTGTTAGGAGTTGCCAACACGGGACTCCGGGGACAGAAACAGTATGACCGTAATTTAGGTGCCGATTTGACGTTGTTCAACAAGTTGTCGCTGCGGTTTGACTATTATTCGAATGTTACCACGAATTTGTTGACTGACGTGAATTTAGCTCCTTCAACCGGTTTCGGTACCTACAAGGAGAATCTCGGAGAAGTTGAAAATGCGGGGTACCAGATCAGTGCCCAGATGCGGGTTTATTCTAACCAAAGAAAGCGTGCTTCGGCGAGCATATCGGCCGGGGTGGCGCACAATAGTAATAAGTTAGTGAAAATTTCTGATGCTCTTCGTTCAATAAATGACGAGCAGGATGAAAAGGTCGGTGATTATAAATCCGATAGAAAACCGGTAGTCCGGTTCGCGGAAGGACAAAGTATGACAGCGATTTGGGCGGTAAAGTCTCTCGGGATAGATCCTATTAACGGTCGGGAGGTTTTCGTGAAGAAAGACGGTTCTCTTTCCTATACTTGGGATACGAACGATCAGATCGTGGCCGGGGATAGCGAGGCTAAATTGACGGGAAATATCGGTGCCGCGATGGAATACATGGGATTGTCACTGAATTTGTCATTCACGTTCAAGTATGGCGGGCAGACTTATAATTCCACGCTACTCAACAAGATCGAAAACGTGGATGTTGCCTCGGTAAACGTGGATAAGCGTGTGCTTTACGATAGATGGAATACTCCCGGTGTGGCGGCCAAATACAAGGACATCACCAATAGGTCAAATACTTATCCGACTACTCGTTTCGTGGAGGATTTGGATGAATTCGTTTTTTCGGCGATTAGTGTGGGATATGATTTCAGTGAGTTGAACTTTGTCAAGAGATCACCGATTGATCGTTTGCGGTTATCATTTAACATGAATGATATTGGCCGGATTAGTACGGTGAAACAAGAGCGAGGAACCGAGTATCCTTTTGCCCGTACATTTTCGTTCTCGCTTTCAGCTAGTTTCTAACCTGTAATGATATAGAAAAATGAGACATACGATATTAATATTATTTACCGGTCTATTGCTGACACTCACGGTGTCATGCGATAACTGGTTGGACGTGCGCCCACAGACGGAAGTCAAGGTGGACGATAATTTCAAGACGGCACAGGGGTTTAAGGATGCTCTCACGGGAATTTATTTGTTGATGAGTGATCAGGCTATCTATGGCCAAGAACTTTCTTTTGGTATGGTGGATGTGCTTGGAAAACAATACACCACGCCTTTCTCTGCATCGGGACGGTATTATGACCTCTCGCAGTATAATTATACAACGGAACAAGCGAAAGAAGTTATTGATCCGGTATGGAGTAAGATGTATAATGTGATTGCGAACGTGAATAGTCTGATCGAGCATATCAATAAGGCTGATCAGACCATGTTTTCGGGGGTTGAGTATAATGTGATTCGGGGAGAGGCCTACGCTCTTCGGGCTTTCCTTCATTTCGATTTGGTACGTCTGTTCGGGCCATCGTATAAAACCGGGGCGAGTACAAAGGCGATTCCATATGAAGAGACGTTTAATAATCAAATTACCGAATTGTCAACTGTCGCGGAGGTGATCACGAAAGCTTTGGGTGATTTGACGATTGCAGAGCAGGAGCTTGTCAATGATCCGGTGATCGAGAACGGGGGATATACAACTGAAACCGTGGATTACGCGGATTATTTGCGTATGCGTCACCACAAGTTTAATTATTACGCTGTTAAATTGTTACAGGCGCGTATCCATTTGTACAAGGCTGATTACGGGGAGGCGTTCAAGGCCGCGGATGCGATTATCAAGCAGGATGTTTTTTCTTGGGTTCCCGGAGGTACGGTAACTACGCCTTCACCCGCGGGACGGAATCTCGTGTTTGTTCAAGAATTGATATTTTCGTTGGATATTGCTAATTTACAGACCGTCATGGAGGCGTGGGATGATGGTGGCTATACCAAGGTGAAAGAGCAGTTTACAACGGTTTACGAGACGGATCAGGCCTCTTATAGCTATGATTACAGGTACCAGTACCTGACGTTAGACGGGGGGAGTACGCGGTATCATATCAAGTTGTATCAGGATAATACAGCCGATTATTACGGGTACACGGGAGAGGTGCCTATCATGAGAATGAGCGAGGCATACTATATTGCTGCCGAATGTCGGTTGAATCAGAACGATCCGGAAGGGGCCGTCGGTTATCTTAATACGGTTAGAAATGCACGTAATTTAGGTGAAGATTTGAATTTGAATCCGAATCTGACAAAGGAACAGATACAGGAGGAAATTTTCAAGGAGTATGCTAAAGAATTTGTGATGGAGGGACAATTATTCTACTATTACAAGCGAATAAACAGTTTCACGATCCGGTTTTACACGGAAGGCGTGAGTGCTGATACTTACGTTCTCCCGTTGCCTGATGATGAGGTGGAAGGACGTCTTGGTGAATAACTATAATATTAGGAATTATGAAATGTAGAAAAACGATATATCTGGTTCTCGTGTTTTTGTTGTCCGTTTTTGCGGTAGGATGCGAGGAGAACGAACCGATGGAGTTCGAAGGTGGTAGTCGGGCCCTTTTCTATGAGGAAGGGAGTAGTTTAGTGGGCATCGTCATGCAGATTTACGAGAAAAATTATTCGTTTGCGCTCGTGACTTATGATCAAATGGAAATAGAAGCCAAGATTAATGTGCGTCTGATGGGGCCGGTGGTTGACCGGGATCGCAAGTTCAAGGCGGAGGTGGTTAAGGAACTTTCCACGGCAGTTGAAGGCACGCATTTCCGGCTTGGCGAGGGGGTGATGAAAGCGGGTGAATACTGGTCGCAACTTCCGATCACGTTGTATCGCACGGCAGACATGAAGGAAAAGGCTGTTTCTATCACGTTACGACTTGTCGCGACGGAGGATTTACTTGGTGGCGTGGGTGACGGGGGAAGTGAAGAGGGATATTTCACGCTTCACGTGGGTGATTTCTTGATGGAACCGCAGAACTGGCCGACGTTGTATTTCGGTGAGTATAGCGTGAATAAATATAGTTTTGTCGTGTCCACGTTGGGGATCGCGGATTTCCCTACAGAATCAAGATATGATCCGGAATCTTCAGAGGGTACGAAGTTTACCGTGTCCGAGATGTACACGTTCAAGGCCCAGTTGCAGGCGGCTTACGCCGAGTACCGTGCCGAGCATGGACCGATATACATGGATGATAATGCCGTGGAGAAGGTTGAAATTTCATTTTAAAATCTGAGAGATATGAAATACAAATATTATTTGCTCGCGTTGCTGACAGGCATTCTCTTTCTGACAGGATGTTATGACGACAAGGGTAATTATGATTATAAGGAAATAAATGACATCGTGATTGATACCGTCGGTTTTAAAATGACGTACACGGTGTTGCAGTACGAGGAGTTGCAGATTGATCCTACCGTTGCTTTCACGAGGAACCCGATTCCCGAGGGTAATTTGAGCTACGAGTGGTATATTTACCAGCCGGGTAAGACTGCCACGTGGAAACCGGTTTCCACGGATAAGAAGTTGGATATACCAGTAAGTCATGTTCCGGGAGATTACAAAGCGGTGATTTACGTGACGGATAATAGTCGAAAAGGGGTTACGTCGAGCATGGAGTTTGATTTGATCGTGTCCACGGATATTCATCACGGGTTTGTTATCGTGCATGGAAGTAACGGGGAGACGGACTTTGATTATCTTGCCACGCCTAATTCTATTCCCGATCTGGACCGGGTGAAGTGGTTGCGTAATATTCTGGAGGCTAACGGGCGTAAATTACCGGGAAATCCGACCACGATCCGGGTGGCGGGACGGAACTACGGGAATTTTAATGCCATGTACGTGGCTTCTGATCAGGACTTGTTCCAGATAGACGACAAGACGTTCCAGTTCTTGCATGATGCCGACGAATTATTTATTGATAAGCCGGCAGAGGTGAACGTGGTCGGTTTGGGTGTGAACGGTGATACCCGTTTGTTCTTCATGGCGAATGGCGATATGCACGAGATTATGAGTGACCGCCCGAAATGGGATTACGCTATTCCGGCCCCGATTGCAATATCGGATGCGGTTGAGGGAAAGGTAAAAGTGTGGAAGGAGAATGTTCTGCCTAACGGGTATAGCTATCTCTACCCGATGGTGGTTTACGATGTGGCCGGTCAGCGTTTCTTGGGACGTAATAATTACCCGGCCTGTCTGGCTCCATTCCCGGAACAAGATCCCGGTAATATATTTGATATCAATCATATTGGCAAGGAGATTCTGTTCTTGGGCAGGGGGTATAATTATATTACTTACGCGATATTCAAGGATCCGGGGCAACCTAATTACTGGCTTTATTCGATGGACTTTAACGTGCGTTCCGACGCAACGAATGTCCCGCTGGGTATTAAGAATATGTCGGCACTCCCGGAGATTGCCAGTGCAAAATTCTTTGAGATTGGGACATTGGGTGAAGTTTTGCTCTATGCATCTGACCGGAATGTCTATTTGTATGATTACGGGGAGGCGAATACGGCGATTAAGATCAGTCCTGAATTCCCAAGTGGCGAAGAGATTACATCTATTCGGATATATAAACCGACTTTGCTGAGTGCGGTGAACGAGAGATTACTGTATATCGCGACATGGAACGGTACGCAGGGAAAGGTGTACGAGTTCGGATTCAATCCGGCAAGTGGTAGGCTGACAAGTCAAACGCCACTAAATACATTCGAAGGGTTTGGTAAGGTGGCGGATATGAATATTAAACCGCATTTTAACACGTGGTAGAATAAATTGTTAAGATTGACATGAAAAAATTATTGGTATTAATTCTGTGTGTATGCGGTTTGACCGCATACGCACAGGAAAAACAAGGGCCATTCCAATTTGAACCTTCTGTTGTAATGGTGGGAGAACCGGTGACTTTATCTTATAATAGTGCGCTTACGCCGTTGGCTGGTAGCCAGACGATAACGGGGGTTATATACCTTTGTGATGGTGACGATTGGAGGGCGGATGATCTGGATATGGTGAAACGGGATAGCGTGTGGGTTGCAACTTATCAAGTGCCTGAAAAATGCGTGTTGTTGGCTTGTAAGTTTTATGGTGATAATGGTGAGTGGGATTCCGGTCCATTGATGGGCCAGTATGGCGTGTTCGTGAGCAAGTTGGTGGATGGAGAAGCCAAGTCTCAACAAGGGGCTTACATCCATTGGGGACTTTTACGGAGCAAGAGTTTCGATTATTTTGCCGTTCCCGGTTTTTCGAAAGAGGACGCTCAGATAGATGACAACGTGTTGCAGATGTGGGTAGGGTATGAATATCGTTTTTTTCCGGAGTCTCGTGAAACTCTCTCTTATTACGCGGCCAAGAATTTGAATAAGAACGGATCGGGAGAGCAGAACCATCTTTTCGAGCAAGATATTGAGTATATCTTAGGGTTGGAGGCTCCTGCCGAGTTGTCACTTATCCGGGTAGCCGAGATATACAAGGACATGATGAAGAATGAAGAGAAGGCGAAAGAGGTGGAGGCTTTGATTCTGGAACGTTTCCCTGATGGTATATTGGCTAGGGATAAGGCCATTTGGGCGGTCTACATGGAACGGGAGCCGGAGGCAAAGTTACAATTATTGGAAGATATGTTGCGACGGTTTCCACAAGAGAAATTTCCGGTACCGCAGACTGATTTATCCCGTTCTTTTTACGGGCGTATTTTCTGGTCGTCCATGCAGGACCGAATCGTGAATAAGAAGGATTATAAGTTATTACATGAGTTACTCCCGTTTGTTCCGTATTCGGCATTGGCCGAGTATTACTATCGTGTCGTGCAACTTCAATTAAAACATGGTATGGTGACATACGAGCAGGTGCGTCCACACGCAGATGCGATTTGGGCCGAGATACAAAAGCGGGCGGAACGGGGTGAAGACCGGTATTATAATTCTAGGGTTCGTTTTTCTCCCCGGCAATGGCGGGAACAGGTGAAATGGGATACACGCGGTTACGCGATCACGCACGGGAAAGTGCTCTACGAGACGGGTGCATATCCCGAAGGGCTTGAAGTGATGGAGTCGGTGAAGGATTTCTTTGGCGGGAAGGTGTCGGATTTTAATGAAACGTACGCACAATTGCTTGCGGCGAACGGGTATGACCAGTTGGTAATTCCGTTTCTTGAATCGAGTATAGCGCATGACGCGGCGACGCCTGAGATGATTGCCACGCTTGAAAAGGATTTCCGTAAGAAGAATCCGTCGGGGGATTTCGAGGCTTATCTTAACGGGTTGCGTTCGGCGGATCATGTCGCGGAGTTTGAACAACATCTGCTGGCATCGCTTATCGATCAGGATATTGAGCCTTTCGTGCTGGAGGATATGAACGGGAAGACGGTTGATATGTCGAAACTGAAGGGGAAGGTTATCGTGCTTGATTTCTGGGCCACGTGGTGTTCGCCGTGTAAGGCAGCTATGCCGGGGATGAAGATGGCCGTGGAGAGGTATGCGGAGAATCCGGACGTGGCGTTCTATTTTATTTCAACATGCGAAAATGATAAGAATTTCAAGACGACGGTACCGAAGTTTATAAAAGAGAAGAATTACCCGTTCGAGGTATTGTATGATGTTAGCCCGGATGGAAAGGGAAATGGTCTGTATTATAATAAATATAAGATTAACGGGATTCCCCATAAGATGATTATCGATCAGAAGGGTAAATTACGTTGGAGTTCGAACGGTTATTTCGGTAACCCGTTGGAGTTGGCGAACGAGATTAGTTTTTTGGTGGATTATTTACTGAAAGAAGAGAACAAGTAATTTTAGATTCCGGCCGCACAAGGTCTAACTCAACTACCCCCTCCGGCTCCCCCTTGCACAAGGGGAGAGTTGATTACCTCTCGTTGCTTGGGAGAGGTTAGGGGGAGTTGATAAATGTAGAAAGTCGCTTCAATGTTTCAGTGTAGCGTGTCCTCCCCCTGTGTAAGGGGGAGTTAGAGGGGGTAGTTGAGTTCGGTCTCCCGCGCAACTGGAATCTAAAATCATTAAATCTGCAATTAATACCGGAAGGACTTTTTAGGAAGTTCTTTTTTTCATGGATTGTTGTATATTTGTACGAAGTGAATCTGGATAATATTAAACGGGAGTCGTATAAATATGGAATATAATTCGGAACAGTTAATTGCTGACCTCCAAAGAGGGAAAGAAGTAGCTTTTGCTTACGTGTTCCGTATGTATTATAGCCCGTTATTAAATTATGCCGGACGTATATTGAAAGATGTGGAGGCAGCGAATGATGTGGTGCAGGAGTGTTTTTGTCGGTTGTACGAACGGCGCAGAGAATTGCACGAGGAACTTCAAGTGCGCCCCTATCTTTATAAATCTGTTTATAATGCCTGTATGGATGCAATCAAGCATCAAAAGGTGGAAAATAATTATATCAATCAGGAATTATTAGATTTTTATTTTTCGAAAGTCGTGGAGATTCCCGAGGCAGAGCAAGCTTTGCTGGATGAGGATTTGAAGGGAGCGATACAAGATGCTATAAATAAGTTGCCGGAACGATGCCGGGAGATATTCGTGTTGAGCAAAGTGGATGGACTTTCCAATAAACAGATTGCCGAACAATTAAATATATCCATGAAAACTGTTGAAGCACAAATGACTACAGCTTTTGTCCGTTTACGGAAAGAGTTGGGATGGTTGTTGTGCTTTATTTTTATTCAAAATTTTTGAAAAATCTCTAGGGGTAAATTTGTCTTTAGTCGTTATAAGGATATAACGGATAAAGACATGATGCAAAAATCTGATAAAGACGAATTGATTTTAAAAGTTTTGGACGGGATAGCAACACCGGACGAAATTCAGGCTTTGGCTCGATGGATGGAAACGGATCCGTCGAACGAGGTTTATTTTAATCAATTGAAGAAAGCTTGGAATTTGACGAGTGGGCCAATTCCTTCCGCGGAGCGGGAAGAGAGCGAGTTGGAGAATTACATGACATATATTCGTTCCAATCGTCGGAAATATAGTATCAGGCAGATTTTGAAATATGCGGCTATCGTGGCCGTTCCTTTGTTGGCGGGAATTTACTGGTTGCAGCAGGAGAAACAGGGGGCCCCGTCCCCGATGGCAGCTCTTCAACCGGAAATTAAACCGGGAGAATATAAAGCGACGTTGATTACAGCCCAAGGACAAACTATTAGTTTGTTACCTTCCCAGGAAAAAGATATTCAAGTGCATGAAAGCCTAGTCGTGAAGAATGGGCAGGCGGGGATCGTTTATCAGGACGTGAAAAAGGAGACGACTATATTGCAGTATAACACGTTGAAAACTCCTTGCGGGGGAGAATATGCGGTGACGTTATCGGACGGGACACGGGTTTACCTGAATGCCGCTTCTGAATTGAAGTACCCGGTACAGTTTGACGGGAAGAAGCGGGAAGTGCATTTGTCGGGAGAGGCTTATTTCGAGGTGACGAAAGATACGAGCAGGCCTTTCTATGTGGTAACAGATGCCGTTCGAGTGAAAGTGTACGGGACCGAGTTTAACGTGAATACGTATGGGGTGGGGGGAACCCAGACCACGCTGGTATCGGGAAAAGTGGGAATCCGGGGGAAAGATTCGAAGCAGGAGTATATCATGAAACCTTCGCAATTGGCCGAATTTGGAGATCATGGGGAGTTCAAGGGAATCCGGGAGGTAAACGTGACGGCTTACACGGCGTGGAAAGAGGGGTATTTCGTGTTCGAGGATGAGGGGTTGGAGGATATTTTGAACCGTTTGTCTCGCTGGTATGACGTGGACGTGTTCTATGGAAACGAGAAGGTGAAAAGTTATCATTTCACCGGACACATGGAAAAATATGAAAATGTGGAAACTATTTTGAATGCCATCAGCAAAATGGTAGGGGTGCATTTTACGATTAAAGACAGAGTGATTGTAGTGACTGAATAAAAAACGGTGGATGTTAGCGCATCCCCCGTTGTAACGATAAGCGACAGGAGTCCTAGGAAAACATACTGTCGCTAGTAATAATCTTAATATTGCAAATATATGGAAAAAAATCGATTATGTTTGTCTTTGGGTGGACATAGAAAACGAAAAATTTTATTGATGATGAAACTATGTATTTCATTGATGTTGTGTTTCACGTTGGGCTTATCAGCATCAACATTGGCCCAGCAAGAACTGGTGAATCTGGATTTGAAGAAAGTTTCGATTAAAGTGTTGTTCGATGAAATTCAAAAACAGACGAGTTTATCGTTCGTGTTCAACACGGAACAGGCAGAGAAAATAGGAACGGTTTCCGTGCGAGCTGTTAACGAGACGGTGGAGAGCGTGTTGCGGAAAGTGTTGGTGAATACGGGTATGATGTTTGAATTTGACGGGTCATTGATTATTGTCCACCCGGAGCCAGAAAAAGTTACTCCGGATAAAATAAATGTGAAGGGGGTGGTGAAGGATGATAAAGGAGAAACATTGCCGGGTGTAACAATTCGCGTGAAGGGCACAGAAATTGGTTTTGTAACTAACGTGAAGGGCGAATTTGACATAGAATTGCCTAAAAAGGCGAATTTGATGTTGATTTTTTCTTTTGTGGGCTACAAACGGCAAGAAGTTCCGGTAAAAGATGATAATAAAATGTTGGCGATCGTGATGAAGGAGGATTTACAGACGGTAGATGAGGTCGTCGTGACGGGTATTTTCAATAAGCCGAAGGAAAGTTTTACAGGGGCGGTAACAGCCGTGACAAAGGAAGAATTACGTGCTAATTTTTCTAGAAATTTGTTACAAACATTATCTAATTTAGAGCCTAGTTTGCGTATCCTTCAAAATAACACGGCCGGCTCCAATCCGAATGTATTACCTGAATTGCAATTACGAGGAAGTTCAACTTTATCAAGTGTATCTGATTTGCAACAGGAGTCCAGGGCAGAATTAAATACTCCGTTATTTATTTTGGATGGTTTTGAAATATCGTTGGAACGTGTGATGGATTTGAATCAAAATGAGGTGGAGAGCATCACAGTATTGAAAGATGCTGGTGCAACGGCTCTTTACGGATCCCGCGGGGCAAATGGTGTAATTGTTATCACTTCAACCCGTCCGGCTGCCGGGAAATTAAGAGTGTCGTATCGCGGAGATGTTAAGGTGGAGATCCCGGATTTGAGTTCTTATAACGTGGCGAGCGCTGCCGAAAAGTTACAATTGGAGAAAGATTACGGAATTTGGGATGACGCGAGACTTCAAGAGACTTATCAAGAGTTGAAAGAGAAGGTTGACCGTGGTGATATGACTGGATAGATATTCCAGTCCGAACGGGGATAGGGCAACGGCATATGTTGGGTTTTACGGGAGGGAGTGATGAATGGCGTATTCGGTTTGATTTATCCTATGATGCAACGATAGGGGTTATGAAAGGGTCTGATCGTAAAAATCTTAATGGAACTTTAGCCGTGGATTACACGCAAAATAAATGGTTTATCACGCAAGCTTTTTCAATAGGAACAAATAACTCAGCTAATAGTCCTTATGGATCGTTTGATCAATATGTTCAGATGAATCGTTATTGGAGTCCTTATGATGAAAATGGGAAGCCTATTGACTATTATGATCATCCTCTTGGTCCTTCTGTACGGAATCCGTTATATGATAAGAGTGTTGGTTGTTGGAATAAATCGAAATATACCGTATTGCGGAGCAACACATCTTTCCGTTATGAAATTTTACCTGGATTTCGGATAACCAGTTCTTTTGGAATAACTCGTAAGATGGATACGAAAGATCTTTTTAAAGTTCCTTCTCATCGGGATTTTGATGGCTATGAGACCAGTCAAAAAGGACGGTATACTCGACAAGAATTAACAGAGGATTCTTGGCAGGTGCGTGCGGGTGTGAATTATACCAACACGTTTAATGATAAGCATATGCTGACGGTGAATTTCAGTGCGGAGATGGCAGAGCAAAAAAGAGAGCAAGTGAGTTGGGCGGCTACCGGTTTCATAAATGATGATATGGATCATCTGGGAACGTCTATTGGTTACCCGTCTAGAGGGGGAACTAGCGGATCTGATTTTGCTAATAGAAGAATTTCGATTAATAGTTCTGTGAATTATTATTATGATATGCGTTATTTCTTGGATGTGACGTATAGTATGAACGGTGCCTCTTCTTTCGGGAAAGACAGTCGATGGGGAGGGTTCTACTCTTTAGGTGCAGGTTGGACGATTAGTAATGAGTCTTTTATAAAAGATCATTGGGGTTTTATTAATAATTTGAAGTTGCGTTATTCTTATGGAGTTTCAGGGAATATGGGATTTAGTCCGTCAGACGCAATGACTACTTACTTTTTGGATGTTCAGCAAACTTACCTATCCGGATTTGGAGCTCAGATTTCTAAATTTGCCAATCCTAATTTAAAATGGCAAAATACATATCAGCATAATATTGGACTTGATGTTGGATTATTTAATAACAGGTTGTCACTTGGGTTTAATTATTTTAATAAACTAACAAATAACACGGTGACGGATATAATGCTTCCGATCTCACATGGATTTGAAACTTTTAAAGGTAATGTCGGAAAGATTAAAAATATTGGATATGATTTGAGTATTTCGGCTTATTTAATTCGAGAACACGCTGAAAGGAAGATGAATTGGAGTATTACGGGTAAATTTTACCGACTTAAAAATACAATTGTCGAGCTGTCTCCGGGATTGAAAGAAACTGTAAAAAATTTGATAAAAACGATGAGTACAGCTGTTACTTATTATCGTTATATTGAAGGACATTCGATGGATGCGATTTATGGATTGCGGACATTAGGGGTTGACCCTCTTAGTGGGAATCGGTTGTTTTTGACAAAAGACGGGGAAATTACATTCCAGCAAAATCCGGATGATATGGTTTACCTTGGAGATCGCCAGCCAAAAGTGAGTGGGAATATAAGTACTGCTTTTTCTTATAAAGGTTTTTCTTTAAATATTGGTTTTGATGTAAGGTGGGGAGGAAAAGCGGAGAATTTTACAGAATTGAAAAAAGGAGAAAATCTTTATTTACTTTATAATGTGGATCGCAGGGTGTTGACTCATGCGTGGCGGGAACCGGGGGATCAGGCCATGTATCAGCGCTACTCTACGGGAACTTCCAGACGTTCGACATTCCCTTGTGATATGTTCGTACATAAGGATAACGTGTTTCGTTGTTCTAATATTAATATAGGATACACATTTCCTCGCGAATTTGTGAAGAAATATTTGGGGATGGAGATGTTGTCAATTAATGCGTATTTGAGTGATGTATTTTATTTATCGAGTATAGAACGGGAAAGAGGAACAAGTTATCCGTTCTCGATTAATCCCAATTTTTCTATTTCTTGTTCGTTCTAAATGGCATAAAGAGAATAAAAATGAAAAAGAGATTATATACACTAGGTATTGCGTTAACATTAATTTGTAGCGCTTGTAATGACTGGTTGACCGTTCAGCCGGAAACGGTTATCGTGGGCGAAAATTTGTTTACCACGAATGATGGAGTAAAGAATGCGTTGACAGGTATTTATATAGATATGAGGGGTACTTTGTATAAGCCGGAAGGAAGTTTCGGGGGATCGAAGTTTTCGGAATCTATGGCCTGTACATGGCAGTCTTACAGTGGGACCGCCGAGTATGATTGGGCAAATCATAAGTATGATTCGGAATTGATCATAGAGGCACATAATGCGGTCTTTATGAGACTCTACAAGCTTATTGCGGCAGCTAATGAATTAATTGCTGGTGCCGGGAAGAATAAGGCATCGTTGGATTCGGAAATTTATAATGTTGTCGTCGGGGAGGCATTGGCGATTCGGGCATTGGCTCATTTGGATTTGATTCGCTCTTGGGGACCGATGCCGTTAAATGTGGATGCAACAAGGGCTTACCTTCCTTACGTGAGAACGAATGCTTCGGGACGATATGAGTATATAACTTTTGATAAGTATATGGAATTTTTATTAGCGGATTTGAATGAGGCAGAAACTTTGTTAGGAGCATCAGATCCCGTTGTATCCAAGAGTTTTGAGGCTACCGAAAATACGCAATCCACAACAATGTGGCCTTACCGGAAGAGTCGAATAAATTATTATGGAGTGTTGGGGTTACAGGCAAGAGCTAGATTGTGGATGGGCGATAAGGAAGGGGCATTGCGTTACGCTAAATTGGTGAAGGAGGCAAAGAATGAAGATGGAACTTTTAAGTTGAGATTAACAAACGAGACGGATGATTTCCCGGATAACACGTGGGTGGATGGAACTTGTTATAGTGAACATCTCTGTGGCGTAAAATGTGACTTGTATAATTATTCTCAAGGCGTATGGATAAATATGCGAGCCTCAATAGCAAATTATGCTTCTGATTTTGTGAATGTTGTATTCGATGGAAACAGAAATGATATGCGTTATAAAAAATTCTGGGTTTACGAGCGTACTTTTAACATGACCTATGGACACGTGTTAAGGAAGTATCGGGGCTTTTATAATGCTTCAAAATCCCCCATGAATTTCCCGATTATACGCTTGTCTGAAATGTATTTGATCATCATGGAATGTGGTTCTCTGGAAGAGGCAAATGAGGTGTATCAAGAATTTTGTACTGCACGTAGTGTAGATTACGTTCCTTACACGGAAACGGACCGGCACGAGAGAGTGTTGAAAGAATATTTGAGAGAATTAATGGGAGAAGGCCAGAACTTTTTCACTTACAAGAGATTTGGTGTTAAAGAAATGTGGTTTGGAACGGGTGACTGTGGCGAGGCTCAGTATGTGTTGCCTTTACCGGAAAAAGAGTTTTTGAATTAATATAGGGAGGAGAAAGCTATGAAACTATTTTTAATTGTATTTGTGAGTTGTATATTGGGGTTGACAGCTTGTACGGAAGAAAAACCGGGACTGTATGCTGGAGATAATTACGTGCAGTTTTATTATGCAAATCCAATGACATTTGATTATATATCGAATCCGTTGAAATCGCCGGTAATTAATGCAAATCGGCTTCAAGATACGATTTATTTTCGGGTACAGGTCATCGGTCAACCTTCAGATAGAGCTAGACAGGTGAGTTTCGAGCAATACCAGGAAGAAGACGAGGGGTATGAGCAAGCGGTTCCGGGGGTGAATTATGTGCCTTTTGATGATTTGTCTTTACAAGAACTTATGGTTGTTCCGGGAGACACTGCTTATGCGAATATTCCTGTGGTAATTTTATACGACAAAACGAGTGCTGGAATGAATAAGAAATTAAAATTACATTTCAAAATTATAGATTCTGAAGATTTACGATTAGGACAACCTTTTTTGTCGAAAGGATTAGTTACTATTTCACAAAGATAATTTTAAAATGAGAATAGAGTCGATGGCTCTTGGGAGGAATATGTATGAAAAGAATTGTATTGTCGGTTATTTGTATGTTTACGCTTGTATCCGTATTTGCTCAAACACATTTTCAGGAATTAACAATGAAGGATGCATTAGAAAAAGCAAAGGAGGTAAATAAGTATGTTTTTGTTGATTGCTATACAGCGTGGTGTGGTCCATGTAAAATGATGGCAGATAAGATTTTTCCGTTAGAGAATGTTGGGGAGTATATGAACGAGCATTTCGTGTGCGTGAAATTTGATATGGAAAAAGGAGAAGGTTCGAAGATCGCTCAGAAATATAAAGTTTCATCCTATCCGACATTTCTGGTATTGAAGACAGATGGAAGTTTAGTACACCGGGTAATCGGCGGGACGGCAACCGGAGAAGAATTTTTGAAGAAGCTACAGGAAGGTCTCGATGAAAATTCTTCAGACAAATTGGAGGCTCGGTACGCCGCAGGAGAACGAGGGTTAAGTTTTCTTGTGGAGTACGTAAAAGTATTGGTCCGTTCTTGTGATGTGGAGAAAGCGAGAAATGTCGCTCAAGAGTTATTGGCGTCTTTGGATGATGAGGAAAAATGTTCAGAACCTTATTGGTTTATATACCAGAGTTTGGATTTATCACCGATAGGATCAGGAAATATGGTTTATTTGTTAAAGCATGTAAATCAATTTCGTGAAGGAGTTGGTGTCGAAAAAGTAGATTCTGTTATAGCAATTTTGTTTGAAGTGCAATTGGAAGATATACTTCGAGGGCGTAACCGAGATGCTACTTTGGCAGACGTGGAAGCCTCGGAGAAAATGTTTGATTCATTTCATTTGATCGGGAAGGATTATTTAAAGGACTATATGGCACTGATTAAGGCAGTAAAGAGTGAAAAAACAAAAGACGTTTTGAAATTGTATAAAAAAATATTTCCGACATTACCGGATGGAAAAACGTCCTACTTGTATTTTGCTCCTTTAGTTGAATTGCGGGAAAAATGGACGAAACAACAGAAAAAGGAATTGATTGCTTTTACAGAAGAGATTAGAAGTAAGGTGCAGTTCGATAAATTGAAAGCATCTTTGGGGTATTTTATAAAGGATATTCAAGAATTGTGGTAAAATTTGGTGCGTGCTTCATACTTCTCCTCTTCAATCAGGGAGAGGAGAAGTATTTTTAAATGAGATTATTATGAGTATTAGAATTTTGTTTATTTGTTTATTTGCTCTGTT
>OCAG01000716.1_pt1 | contig 17292 bp, 25 predicted proteins | sample 1477111 | NCBI WGS metagenome assembly OCAG01 (sample SAMEA2580288, study PRJEB22360) | human gut metagenome | biome: human gut; feature: human-associated habitat; material: faeces | place: Denmark | collected 2008/2010 | reverse complement strand
TATTGAATTAATACTGCGATAATCATTAATTAAAATCCTTATTCTCAACGATTTTGCAAGAAACAAGGTAAGAGATGAAAAAACAAAGAATAGAGGCTCCAAAAGCAGCATAGCACAGAAAAATAACACTCTGGTCAGTTAGGGTAGGTGGTGCTATAGACAGATTCTGAAGCAAAAATGCCAACAAAAAGAAGGCGGCAAAAACGACCATTAGCAGTATTCTTGTAGTTTGAGTACCAAAATGGTAAATAAACGGAAGCAAAAAGCTGATTAAAATAAGTGAAACCGTTATGGATGCAGCTATTTGAAGTAATATTTCTAAACTAAAAACGGAGCCAAAGGCAATGTAAAAAAGGATGGATAAGCCTATAGCAGAAATAAGCACAAGCAGAAGAAAAACATAACGTCCTCTAACGAGTACACGCTTGCTAACCGGTAGCGATAGTGCGAAAATGTTCCAGTGGCAGGTTTCATCATACGTAAATAAGTTAAAAGATAGGAATATCGTAAAATAAATAGATATAAAAGAGAACAATCCCCCGTTGAGTATAGAGAGGTTTGAACGCATTGCCAAGGATGCAGTAAATAAAAGGATGATGATAATGCCAAAGGATGTAAGGCTGCGTTTTGAAATCATAAAATCTTTTAATAGTAGACCTTTCATTGGTTATGCTCCTTTCCGTAGAAGACCATGATGTCATCAATGCCGGCGGCATCAACAACAAGATCAGGATGTTTTTTTTGAAAATCCGTACGGTTTGCGACCAGAGCCTCACAGCCAAAGGAATTTTTGCGGTTGCGGAGGTACTCCTGCTTTGGCAGCTTTGAGAAATCTTGCGCACTACACTTTACAACACCGTAAGAGTCCAGAATCACATCCTTAGAATCGCTGAGAAGTACCTTGCCGTCATGAATAAACGTAACATAGTCTGCGATTCGCTCTAAATCTGCCGTGATATGCGATGAAAAAAGGACGGCATGATCCTCGTCTTGAATGAAATCCAGCAGCAAATCGAGTATTTCACTGCGAACGACGGGGTCAAGACCGCTAGTGGCTTCATCCAGAATCAACAGGCGAGGGTGGTGTGCCAATGCAGCGGCGATTGAGAGCTTCATTCGCATTCCTTTGGAAAAGTCTTTTATTTTTTTTTCTTTTGGCAAATTGAATTCTTTTATATAAGATTGGTACAAAGGTTCATCCCAAGTTTGAAAGAAATATTTTAAAAGACTGCTAATGTTTTGAGAATTAAAATCGCCCGGGAAATAACTATCGTCGAAGACAACGCCAATTTGTTCTTTAATTTTGCGTTCATGCTTTTTTAAATCAAGCCCAAATACTTTTATTACTCCTCCGTTTGACTGCATCTCATTTAAAATTAATTTAATGGTGGTGGTTTTACCAGCTCCATTTTCGCCTACCATTCCCATAATACTTCCGCCGGGAACCGAAAAGCTGATGTCTTGTAAGGAAAATGATTTAAAGTTCTTTGTTATGCCACGAACCTCTAATAGATTGCTCATATAGATTCTCCTTTGTATAAACGGTTGAGAAGGTCGGAAAGCTGTTCTTGCGAAATGGAAGATAATAACGCAAGCTGAACTGCCCTTGAAAGGTGATTTTTCACTTGGCGTAAGTGCTCTTCTTGGATCGCACTTACATTGCGAGTGGCAACAAAACTTCCCTTGCCTGCTCGTGTGATTAAAAAGCCATCCCGCTCCAAATCTTCATAAGCTCGTTTTGTTGTGATAACGCTAATACGCAGCTCTTTTGCTAGAACGCGCATCGATGGTAAAGCATCCCCTTCTTTTAGTGCACCGTTGATGATTTGATTCTTAATTTGATGTGTAATTTGTTCATAGATAGGCCTGGTGTCGGAGTTGCTGATTAGAATATCCACATAGCTCTCCTTTCTGCATACTGTATATACACTATATACACAGTATACTCACTAAAAAGAAAAAAGTCAACTCTTTTCTCATTATTACTTTCAGTATATTATTTATTATAATTTACAATTTGTGATGAAAATCGACCTAAAATAAAAGAAAATAAAAAAAATATGGAAAGCTTTCTCTTTTGGGAGAAAGTTTTTTTATTTTGTCTGGGGGATTCATAACCAGACGATTCATAGCAGAGAAAGCACAAAATTGTTACAAAAGATAGAAGAAAGGGAAAAGCACCCCGAATAGAAGAGTTTATGGAAGAAACGGTTTATCAGAAAATCGAAGTAAATAGCAAATAAAAAGAGAAAGGAGCTTACATGACACAACCCAATAAATCAAAACGTAAAATTATGCGTGGTTACGACAAGCTGGCGTTTGGTGGCATTTCTGATGCAGTGTGGCTTATGTGTTGCGATGACCCCAATGTTCTGGAAATACGCAAATTGGATTTATTTAATGTAGCAGAAATAAAGCGCCCAAAGGGCGGTGGTATGGAAATCAAGTTTTTTGACCGCATTAAGGCCATGCAGTGCCTAGAGCAGCTAAGTGATGAGCGTGAACAGGGAGCGGGTGATTTTTACCGTGCTTTAGAGCAAAGTGTGGGCTGCTTTCAGGCGGATTCTTTAGAGGGGGATTGAGCTTGGTGTTTCATCCGTTCTCGCAAAAGCAGCTTCAGGCATTGAGTTGGTGGTGCAACGGCAGTCCTTATGAGCAGTACAGTGCCGTAATATGTGACGGAGCGGTGAGGAGCGGGAAAACGCTATGCCTTAGCATCTCTTTTATAGCTTGGTCCATTTACCGATTTGATGGTCAATCCTTTGCTCTTTGCGGGAAAACCATTCGTTCGCTGCGGCGGAATTTGGTGATGCCGTTACTGCCGGTGCTTAAGGAAAATGGATTTGAATGTACCCTGCGGCTTTCTGAAAATATGCTGACCATTTCGGCATGTGGGAGAGAAAACCGTTACTTTTTATTTGGCGGTAAGGATGAATCGTCCTGCGCACTCATACAAGGGATGACACTGGCAGGGGTTTTGTTTGATGAGGTGGCATTGATGCCTCGCTCATTTGTAGAGCAGGCATTGGCTCGCTGCTCGGTAGAGGGCTCAACTTTTTGGTTTAACTGTAACCCGGAAAACCCACAACATTGGTTCTACCGAGAGTGGATTATGAATGCGGCACAAAAAAAGGCATTGTACCTTCATTTTCAAATGGAAGATAATCCTTCCCTCTCAAAGGCGATGCTCGAGCGCTACCGCGGTTTATATTCTGGAACGTTTTACCGGCGCTTTGTACTGGGGGAATGGGTGGCGGCAGAGGGACTTGTGTACCCTTTTATGACGAAGGAGCAATTTTGCCCCGTGCCCAGCGATGCGTTCGAGTGTTATATTATCTCGTGTGATTACGGTACAGTGAATCCCTCGTCCTTTGGGTTATGGGGGGAACAAAAAGGTTGCTGGTACCGAATTGCAGAGTATTATTACGATTCGCGCAGAGAGGGCTTTCAGCGAACGGACGAAGAGCATTATACCGGTTTGTGTAAGCTTGCCGGAGCACGAAGAATTGATTGTGTGGTAGCTGACCCCTCTGCGGCCAGCTTTATGGCAGTGATTCGCCGGCACGGGAGCTACCAAGTGTTACCGGCGAGAAACAACGTGGTGGATGGGATACGGCAGGTTGCGGCGGCTCTAAAGGATGGGCAAATTCGCATCTGCGACACATGTGCCGATGCAATGCGGGAATTTTCACTTTACCGTTGGAGCTCGGATCACACCAAAGATACACCAATAAAGGAAAATGACCATGCCATGGATGACATTCGGTATTTTACCGCAACAATATTACAACAAGACGCGTTAGGCTGCTATGCGATAGCCGCCCCGCGCCGAATAGGAGAGTACGATGGGTTGGTTTAGAACGAAAAAGAGCTCTGCTGATATTCCCGCCGCACAGACGGCTTTACGTTCTGAGTGGCAGTCGGGATGGAATTGGAACCGGTGCACACCGCTTTCCGGCGGAGAGCAGCGTTTGTACGGCACACTACGAGAGTCGGTTCCGCTTATATCAGCTGCGCTGGAAAAGACAGTAAGGCTCATTGGTACCTTTTACGTGGATTGCCCGGAGGCCTCCGCCCGGCGAGCATTGGATGCGTTTCTAAAGCATGTGCCAGTAGGTACGGCGCAAACCGGGATTCAGGCATTTTTAAGCACCTATTTGGATCAAATGCTTACCTATGGTACTGCTGTGGGTGAAATTCTATTGAGGGCAGATGCTTCCGATATTGCGCGGCTTTACAATGCGAGGCTGGAGCATTTGGAGCTTCAGCGTGCAGAAAACCCGCTGGAAGTGCAGCTTTGCGTTCGTGGGCAGTCCGGCGAGTTGGTGCCGGTACACCGCCCGGATTTGGTGCTGTTTTCTGCACTAAACCCTCAGCCGGGAGAAGTACGAGGGGTATCTATTTTAAGGGGTCTCCCGTTCATGGGCGAAATCTTAATGAAAATCTACCATACAATCGGCGTGAACTGGGACCGTGTGGGAAATGCCCGTTTTGCGGTAACCTATAAGCCTTCCGGGGAGGGGGACCGTGCATTCGGCGCGGAGCGTGCCCGGCAGATTGCGGAGCAATGGAGCCGCGCCATGCAGCCGGGAGCCGGTGTAAGCGACTTTGTTGCCGTTGGCGATGTGTGCATTCGTGTAATAGGAGCAGATAACCAGATTTTAGACAGCCAAATTCCGGTGCGCCAGCTTTTGGAGCAGATTGTTGCAAAGCTTGGTGTACCGCCGTTTTTGCTGGGGCTATCTTGGTCCTCTACGGAGCGTATGTCCTCCCAGCAGTCGGACCTTCTCACCAGTGAGCTGGAGAGCTACCGCCGTCTTTTGGAACCAGTAATTGAAAAAATATGCCGCTTGTGGCTCTCAATGAACGGGTACTCCGAGCGCATGGAGATTGTATGGGAGGATATTAGCTTGCAGGATACGGTTGACCTTGCAGGCGCAAGGCTGAAAAATGCGCAGGCCGCAAAGCTAGAATGGGACGTGCAAAAGGAGAAAGAGGGGAAAGAATGAGAGAGGGTTATGTATTAAAAAGTGCTGGGGCAACGGCATCTGCACAAGAGATGGAGCAAATAAGCCGTTATACAAGGCGAGAGTTTTCCCCAGAAGAGCTGTATGTGTTTTCAGTTGTATTGTGCGATAACGAGATTGACCGTGACTTTGAACGGTTTACTATTCCGGCACTGGAGCGGCTGGGCGAGCTTTTTCTTGGCAAAACCGGTTTGTTTGACCACAGCATGAAAAGTGGAGACCAGACCGCACGCATTTTTTCTACGCATATTGAGACGGACGCGCAGAAAAAGACGCAGGCAGGTGAGACGTACACACGGTTGGTAGCAAGGGCATACCTGCCAAAATCCGAGAAAAACGGAGATTTGATTCTAGAGCTGGAGTCGGGGATTAAAAAAGAGGTGAGCGTTGGCTGTGCGGTTGGGAAGACCCTTTGCTCTATTTGCGGGGCTGACCGCAAGACCAAAGTGTGTACGCATGTAAAAGGACACCATTATGACAATAGCGTTTGCTGTATGGTACTGGAGGAACCCACCGACGCCTACGAATGGTCGTTTGTGGCGGTACCGGCACAGCGGCAAGCCGGAGTAATCAAAGGCTTTTTACCAGAAAGAGAGGGTGAAATGGGGATGGAACAAATTCAGAAAGCGTTGCAGTCAGGGCAAAGCGTAACGCTTACCGCTGCACAGGTAGGTGAGCTCTCAAAACACATGGAACGATTGGAAGCGCTTGCAGAAAGCGGCAGGCAGTACCGCGAGAGTGTAAGCAAAAGTATTGTAAGGCTATGTGCGCTCAGCCAAACGGGAATCCCTTCAGAGGTGATGAGCCGAGCGGTAAAAAGCATGGAACTGGATGACCTGATTTTGCTGGAGAAGTCGCTCAAGCAAAAGGCCGCCGATGCAATGCCGATGCGCGCACAGCTGATGCAGGAACCACAAGCTGCGGCGGCAAGTGGGAACGACGTATTCCGTATTTAACAATATAGGGGAGGACTAAAAATGAAAGTGGAACTAAATGGATTTGGAGAAAAGATGGTTACCTTTGAGGCGGCACAGGGAATTGCAGCGGGTATGCCAGTGATGATGAGCGCAAACGGAAAGGTTGCTCCCTGTGCGGCGGGCAAGCTGTTTTGCGGTATCGCGGGAAATGTTCGCGGCGAATTTGCCGCCGTTCAGCTATCTGGTTATGTAAAAGTTCCCTATTCCGGTACGGTACCGGTAGTGGGTTACCAATCTTTTAGCGGAGATGGAACTGGAAAAGTGAAAGTGGACTCTGCCGGAAGACCGCTTTTGGTAGTGGATGTAGATACCGCCACAGCCGTGTGCGGCATTATACTGTGAGAATAAAAGGAGGAGTTAAAAATGGCATTTTATGATACGTTAAAATTGGAAAAAGGAATGTACGGTACCGGTAAAACCTTTACCCAAAACCTGGAGGAGCTGGACCCCTCTACTCATTATGAGGGCAGTCCCCTTGCAGGGCTGGACGCCTATCAGCGCCAGCTGAAGCGCTTTGACATTCGCGTAGGCGGAGCGGGTTCGGATACCGTTGAAAAGTTTTTTCAAACCAGTGACAGTGCTGCGTTGTTTCCCGAATATGTATCTCGTGCAGTTCGCCAGGGTATGGAGCGGGCAGACCTGCTGCCGTCCATTGTGGCGACGGTTACGAAAATCAATTCGATGGATTACCGCACGATTACGTCTGACCCTCTGCCGCGCGAAAAAGAGCTTTTGCCGGTTGCCGAGGGTTCGCAAATCCCCCAGACTGTAGTGAAAACACAGGAGAACCTCGTGCGCCTGCACAAGCGTGGTCGTATGTTGGTTGCCTCCTACGAAGCACTGCGCTTTCAAAAGCTGGATTTGTTTACTGTAACTCTGCGGCAAATTGGTGCCTACATTGCCCGCGCTCAATTAGAGGACGCAGTGAATGTGCTGCTTGACGGTGACGGTAATGCGAACCCCGCACCAGTTACAGAGGTTAGCGGTGCCTTAGCTTATAAGAATGTAATTAGCCTGTGGAGTGCTTTGCAGCCATATGAGCTAAATACCATTTTGGCATCAACTCCTGCGGTGGAGGATATTCTGAACCTAAAAGAATTTCAGGATTCCAAAGCAGGATTGGATTTTCAGGGTACTGGCAAGATGGCTACCCCACTGGGTGCGAAGCTTCTGCATGTTCCCTCGCTTTCCGGTAACCGCATGATTGGTATTGATAAAAATTGTGCATTAGAGATGGTGCAGGCCGGTGAGGTGCTAACAGATTCTGATAAACTGATTGACCGCCAGCTCGAGCGTGCTTCTATTAGTGTGATCGCCGGATTTGCTAAAATATTTGCCGGTGCTAGCCGAGCTGTAAGCTATACCGGAGAATAAAAAAGGAGGGGAAGCCGATGAATTTGCCAGCAATACAAGAACGTTTCCTTTGCCTTTCGGGGCTTTCCCCGCAAGAAGCACAGCCGTGGCTGGGGTTATGTGATGAGGCTATGCAAGAATTGCACACGCAGGTGCTTAGTGAGCCAGAAAGCGCGGCGACGTTGCTGAATGCCGCCGCTGCCGCACTGGCCTTTTATCGCTTTACGGTGGCGCAGAGCAGTGGGCCGGAGAGTGAGTTTACAGTAGGTGAGGTGCGTGTGACCAAAAGTCTTGCCGGGATGGAAGCAGCTCGCAGGTTGTGGCAGGAGGCTCGCAAGGCAGCCTGCCCTTACCTGTGCGATAAAGAATTCTATTTTAAGCAGGTACAGTCATGAGGCGGGCGGCTTTTGTTCGCCGTATGCTCCGGCAATATGGCAGTATTTTAACCGTAACAGCAGATAATGCAGAGCCTAAAACGGTGCATGCGCTGATTCAGGCGATGAATTACAAAAACAAGGTTTCTTCGAAAGAAGTTTGGATGCCAGAGGGGTATTTTGATAATTCCCACTTTTCTTACATTGGTCCGCCGGAATGTCGGTTAGACCAAATGAGAGGAGCAGTATTGAGCTGTTCCGAAAATAACTACCAAGTCATACGTGCACAGAGCGTTGAGGTGGGGAACCAAATTTTATATCTATGGGCGGTTTTAAAGGAATTGCCGGGGGAGGAAACAGATGGCGGATTTTGATTTATTGGAACAAGAGTTACTTCGGCAGTTAACAGAAAAGGAGTCCCTTCGGGACATTTGCTTTTCAAAGGCTTGGGAAAAGCGCAGAGGGAAAACAGAGGGGTTAAACGCATGTCTAAAAATTCTTCCGGTTCGCTTTGTTCCGGCTTCACTGGATGAATCTCTGCGTCGGGCAGAGCTTACGGTGAGCCTTTGGATTTCTGCTTCACGAGAAATGGGTGCCAATGCGTGTGTGGACGCATTCTCGCGCATCAGCGATGCACTGTTGTTTGGCGATAATGGGCTGTGCTTGCAGACCATTTCGTGCGGTAAGGCGGAATATTCCGATACAACAGAAGCATTTCGGATGAATGCGGAGGTTGGCATGACGGCTTATTGTAAAGAAAGCAGGGGTTAACATGGAGCTGTTGCTACCAAAGCGCCAAAGCATTTCGATTGAGCTAAATGGGAACAAAATAGCGGCTGCCAGCTCAGTAAAATGCGTATGTGTTAAAGAACGCAAGGCAATATACGCTTTTGGCGAGGGCGAGCCGGTCGCCTATTTGGAGCGCGAACCCTCTTACCGGCTAGAGCTTTCTCAGCTTTGTGTTCCAAGTGAAGGTACTAGCCAATCATCCCTTTTGGAGCTTACCGATTTTCGGCTGATTACAGTACAGGATGGCGTACGAACGGTGTACAGCGGATGTGAATGGCAGGAGTTTACCGAGCAAGCAGAAGCCGGGGATGGCTTCTTAGCGGAGCATGCAATCATTACCGCCCGAAAAAGGCGAAGAGAGGAAGATGCGGTATGAAGCAGAATTTGAGTGCGGCAGATGATTCTACCGCAGTGCAGGAAAGTGAACAAGCGGAACGCATCAGCCGTGCTTTAGAGCGGGATTATCGCCGTTACCCTCACCTATTTTTGGAGGGGGAGTTGGTATGAAGCTGCAACCAATGAAATACGGGGAGTATGTTTGGCCGCATAACCCAGAAAAGCTAACGGTTACTTGTCGCAGAGAAGTGAAAGAGCTTTACGCGCCGTTTTCCGGGAGTATTTTACAGGATTACGGTGTTCAAAAGCGAGTGGTTGAGGGCGAGGGCGAGTTTTATGGTGGGAACTGTATCACCCAATTCCAAAAACTATATGCTGTACTTGAGAAAACCGAACGTGATGTGCTAACTCTGCCGAATGTACCCCCATTTTACGCACGATTCCTATCTCTCGAGATGATTGGCAACCCCGAACCCGATTTGGTGCGCTACCGCTTTGTGTTTTGGGAGGACGGCACTGCCGAGGCAGTACAAAACTCACTTTCCGGACAGTTTTATGAATCTGCAGAGGGCGATGACTTGTGGAAGATAGCCACCAGTTATTCTGTAACGGTTGACCAGCTTTTGGAGAGGAACCCGCATATTCGTTGGCCGAACTACCTGCAAAAAGGGGAAAGGCTGGTGATTCCGTGATATTTGAGGGAATTACCGCATTGGGAAAGGTGTATTCACTTGGCACTCCGCTTACCGTTCATATAACCAAGGGGGCGGGTGCTCCGGCAGACGAGTTCGTTGGGGAGTTTTCATGGAGTGCACTGCCTCCCTTGTACCGCTTGCGTGTTTTAGATGGTCAGAAAGTCATCTTTTATGGCCCATTGGATGTACAGCAGGAACGGCATTCACCCAAAGGGGATTTTGTACGGGTGGAGGGCCGCAGTATGGCGGCATTGCTTCTCGATAATGAAGCCGTGCCACAAATGTATTATTCTCCTCCGTTTTCTACGGTGTTTTCGCGCCATGCTCTGCCCTATGGTTTCTTACAGTACCATGTTCCTAAGGGAACTGTGAAAATTGGTGATTTCTCAGTCACAAAAGGAATGAGTGAATGGCAGGTGCTAGAAAGCTTTTGCCGCCGTGCTTGGAACGCAGTTCCTACAATGCAGGGGGGCGATGTTCTTACGGTAGGGCAAGCGGAGGAGGAAAGCCCTCTTGCGTTCCGTGATTTGGGGCTAGGTTTGGGCTGCCTTTCGAGAACAAAAACAAGATGTGAGTACGCACGAATCAGTGAAGTTCTTATCCGTAACCCCCAAAATGGGAGGTATACGGTTTCTTATACAGACGAACAGGCGCTGCGCGATGGCATTCGGCGCCGCCGATGTATGGGGGCATCCCAAACAGCAAACGGCAGGCAAGTCGCCCAAAATGCAATGCGAAAGTCTTTAAAATACACATGGGTGTTGCCCGAGTGGCCCAATATAGAGCCGGGAAAAAACGCAGAGATTAACGACCGTTATTTCGGCCGTGTGGAGGGACTAACGGTATGGAGCACGAAGTATTCACTCGATGCTTCTGGGATGGTTTGTACCGTGACTTTGCGGCAGTCGGGAGGATAGGAGGGGATAAAAATGTGGCTCACAGAAAAAATGGCGGAAGCCAAAGCGGTAGGAGAAGTGTTTTCTGGTGAAGTGACAGGCGGGCAAAATGCCCAAGTGGCGGTACAGGGAGAAAACGAGTACCGCGAGCTTGCGCTTGCGGCGCCTTGGGGAATTGCCTATCTTCCTCCGGCGGGTGCTCGGGCGGTCATTCTTGGTGCCGGGCAGCAATCTGTTTGCACCGGTACGATTGTGGAGAACAGCGAGCTTGAGCCCGGGGAGCTGCTTTTGTACTCTGCGGGAGGGGCACGAATCTGCCTGAAAAACAGTGGGGAAGTTATTATAAATGGGCAGACCTTTGCCAAAGTGGAGGAATCGTAATGGATACAAAGCTGGAATATGGGGATTTTGAGGTAGGTGCGAATGGCTTGCCGCGTACGGTTAACGGGAAAGAGGAGCTGCTGCAAAGAGCTACTATTCGCCTTACCGTACCACGGGGCAGTTTTTCCTATGACCCGTCCCTCGGCAGTAAATTGCATACGTTGGTATTGTCGGGTTCGGACTTAAACGCTAGAGCGCGTGAATTGGTAGAAGAGGCACTTGCTCCACTGGCGGGTATTTCGGTGGAGCAGGTTATGTGCACACCGCTTGGAGCACGCCGTGCACGGCTGACAGCGGAGCTTTCTACCTCCTTTGGTACAGGAGCCATCACGTTGGAACTGACAGGCGAGGAGGGGTAATATGGAGAGCTACGATTCCGTTTTAAAAAGAATGCAGAGCAGCTTTGAGGGTCTGGCGGGTTTTTCGGCAGACGATGCATCTGATTTAGGAATTCGGATCAAGGTACTAGCGGGTGAAGTCTATTCCCTTCTATGCGGAATAGAGTGGCTAAAAAAACAGATATTCCCCCAAACTGCACAGGGAGAATATTTAGAGATGCACGCCGCACAGCGCGGGCTTACCCGAAAGAGTGCGGTGCCATCTAGCGGTATGCTTGTTTTTGGGCGAGCAAGCACCCTGCCGTACGATGTTTTGGTTCCCAAGGGAACGGTATGCTCTGTCTCTGGTGAAAACAGTCTGCGATTTGAAACAAGCAAAGAGGTTACGCTTACTGCCGGCTCCCGTACGGTACAAGCACCAGCAGTAGCGCAGCAGGGTGGCAGAGCCGCAAATACGGCAGCAAATACAGTAACACTTTTGCTTACCCCTCCGGCAGGCATTGAAAGCGTTCATAACCCAAGTGCTTTTACCGGAGGAACCGACGAAGAAAGTGATGATGAACTGCGTAAGCGGCTGCAAAAAAGCTATGAGGTATTGCCGAATGGCACAAATGCAGAATTTTACCGCAGCTTTGTGGTGCAGTTTGACGGAATACAATCTGCCAGTGTAGTTCCCAGAGTACAAGGCCCCGGTACGGTTGCAATTTATGCCGCTGGCCGGGGAGCGGCACCCTCCGCAGAGCTTCTTACCAATATTCAGGCGGAACTCAATCGCCTGCGTGAAATAAATGTAATTGTAACGCTATTGCCATCCCAATTGGTGGATTTTCCTATTTCTCTATACATTGACCCCGCGCCTGGCTGTACGCTTGCGGCGGCAACGGCACAGGCGATACATGAAATGGAGTCTTACTTTGAGCAGCTTTCGGTTGGGGAATCGGTCATATTGGCTCAAATTGGTAAGAAGCTAATGGATACCGGCCTTATTCGAAATTATCGTTTTGATGATACCTTAACCAAAGATAGAAAGATGGAGATATCGCAGCTTGCGGTACCAGACCCCGTTTATGTTCAGCAGATGGGGAGCGTGGTATAAATGAGGGCAATGGATTCGCTGAGAAATAAATTGCTGCCACTACGGCTTTATCGGTTTGACGGCAATACCCGTGTGGAGGCGGAGCTTACCGCTGCGGCAGCTGGGCTCGATTTAGCATATCAGGCTCTGGAGGAGCTAACGCAGGAAGCGTTTGTTCCAACCGCACAGGGTTTAGGGCTTTCGATGCGAGAGATTTCTTTTGGTTCGGAACGAGCCGATTTGCCAATGGAGCTTCGGCGCGAGATGCTTTTGTACCGTGGGGCGGTAACCGTGAATGACAACACAAAGCAAAGCCTCGAGAAGGCTTTGCGAAGCATTGGTATTCGTGCAGAGCTTTGGGAGGTTCCCGAAGAGGAAAAGCTGTATGTTCTAAGTCGTGAGGTGCTTGATCAATCGGTTACACGGTACCGTTTAAGGCAGGCAGCCTTGCAGCTTTTGCCCGCACACTTGGAGATTCTATTTGATTTTGGAAAGATTACATGGTCTTATATAAAAAATACGGAAAAACCGTTTCAGGAGTTAGAGAATCCCGGTTATACCTGGGCGCAGATTCGGGAACTGGAATAATGGAAGGAACTGGAGGGAAAACAGGATGCCATCTACGAATAAAACGCCCAAGCTGGGGCTAAATAGCTGGGTAGAGAGTGATAAACCAAGGCGAGAAGATTTTGTGCAGGATAATTCGATTTTGGACACAATCATCAGCGAGCATTTTGCGGATGCAGTGCAGCATTTAACTACGGCAGATCGCCTAAAACTAAATGATGGCTTGGTAGTGGGCAGCCGTACCGGTACCGGTGCCGAAGAAGCCACCATTTCACTCGATTTTGAGCCTAAGCTTTTTGTAATCTATGCAAAGGACAAGGCGGTTACGGAATCCAATTTTTCTGGCAGTTATACAATGGTAAACTTTGGCGTAGCCACGCAGTGGGGCAGTACCGCAGGGCTGGCTATGAGCGGAAAAAAAGTAACAATAAAGCAAAGCAAAACTACGCCGGAGGCAGGCGGCATGCAACTGAATCTCAACAAGCTGTACGGGCAGTATATTTATGTAGCGGTACGTTAAAGGCAATTGACGAACTGGAATTTTTATACTATGATAAGGTACAAATTGTTCCCGGATGTGGTCTAAGTTCCGGGTTGTGGATAGGAGTTTTTATGGAACTGTTTGAAAATGAGATTCGCCCAGAGCGAGCGCTTTTGGTGGCGGTAGATACCGGCGATTATGATGTGCAGGCCTCTATGGCCGAGCTGTACGAGCTGACACGGAGTGCAGGTGCAGACCCAGTTGGCTCCATGGTGCAAAAGCGCCCATCACCGGATAAAGCTACCTGCGTTGGCTCTGGTATGGCAGATGATATTGCCGAACACTGTAAACAGTACGAAATGGATTTGCTCATTTTTGACTGCGAGCTTTCGCCTACTCAAATCCGCAATCTGGAAGCGTTGACAAATGTGCGGGTGATTGACCGCACGATGCTTATTCTTGATATTTTTGCCGCTAGGGCAAAATCAAAAGAGGGTAAGCTTCAGGTAGAGCTTGCACAGCTTCGCTATTTGCTGCCCCGGTTAAGTGGTAAGGGTATTGCGATGTCTCGCTTAGGCGGTGGTATTGGTACACGCGGCCCCGGTGAACCCAAGCTGGAGACAGACCGCCGGCACATTCGCCGTAAAATTGAGAACCTAAAGGAACAGCTCGATGAGGTAGAGAAGCACCGCGAGCAGATTAATCGCCGTCGCAAAAAGGATGGAATAATTACCGTTGCACTGGTAGGCTACACCAATGCGGGTAAAAGCACCCTGATGAACTACCTTACGCAGGCAGGTGTTTTGGCGAAGGATCAATTGTTTGCAACGCTGGACCCCACTGCCCGTGCCTTAAAACTGCCAAGTGGTGTTACCGTAATGCTGATTGATACCGTTGGTTTTGTTCGCAGACTGCCTCATCATTTGATAAATGCGTTCCGTTCTACACTGGAGCAAGCTGCCTTGGCAGATTTGATTTTGAATATTTGTGATGCTTCGAGCCCGGAAGCACAAACACACCTCGAAGTAACCCGAACCCTATTGTCGGAATTGGGGTGCAAAGACCGCCCGATGATTCCGGTACTGAATAAATGCGATTTGGTTCCGGAGCTCGGCTCGGTTCCCATGATAGGTAACGCAGTGCGTATTAGTGCTGCTACGGGTGCAGGAATTGATGAATTATTGGAGACAGTAGAGCGGAATTTACCAGTTCGTACAGTGCAGGTTGAGGTACTTCTTCCTTTTTCAGAAAGTGGACTAGCTGCACGCATCCGCAAGGATGGCGTATTACAGGACGAAGAGTACACGGTGAATGGGCTGAAAATTATTGCAAGGGTAGGGCCGGAGCTATTGCAACAGCTTTCCCACTATTTAATTGAACCAGACCTTGAGTAACATACATGGCATAAAAAAATACACCCAAAGGAACCAAGTTCCTTTGGGTGTATTTTTTGTTTAATTATTAATTGACGCTTGGTTTTTTCGAAGCATTAAATAATTTTCTAATATGATAGTCGCGGCTACTGCATCCACCACGGCTTTTCGGCGTTTACCGCGCGTGTCTGTTGCATTGAGGTAATTGTGCGCCGTAATCGTGGTGCCGCGCTCGTCACAGAATGCAACGGGAATTCCGCTTTCTTGCTCAAGCTTTGCACCAATCGCTCGGGCATTTTGCGCACTTTCGCCCTCGCTGCCGTCCATATTGCGGGGCAGGCCAATTACGAACAGCTTGGCTCCATTCTGCTTTGCGGCATCAATAATGGCAAGGCACAGCCTTTCTTGGTTGTGCTCCTGTACCACAGTGAGCGGGCTGGCCAATCGTTCGCCTTCGTCGCATATAGCAAGGCCGGTGCGTGCCTTGCCTAAATCAACTGCTAATATTTTCATGGCAGGCCCTCCGTTTAAAATTAGATAGTAAATAAAGTTTTACATGACCTCGTTTGGCGAGTTTACTCAACGAATTCATAATGTATTTGCGCCTGTGGGCGATTACTCCTTGCGCGTCCAATCACGCGGGTTAATCACAGAGGCCTCTCCCTGCAAATGGGACGAATCATTCTTTAGAACGATGGAGGAACGAAGCGCATCATCAAAATCGACAATACTTACAGCGGTATTATCGCTCCAATCCATATCATTGAGCTGCTCAATCGGCCAGCCCTCTGCGCGGCAAAGAAAGTTGCGAATAGCACAGCCGTGGCTGGTAACTGCAATGGTCTTACCCGGGTTTGTCTTTACAAGCTCAATCACGGTGTTCCAAATACGGTCGTACATTTCCCGCATGCTTTCGCCCTCTTTGGGGGAGAACTCGTACGGCGATTTCCACCAGATTTCTTCCATTTCGGGGAATTTCTCAGGCAGGTCCATCCACGGTACCCCTTCCCATTCGCCGCCGTTTAGCTCAATTAAGCCCGCATCCTGTAAAATGGGCAGGTTGTGGTATTGGTTTACTGCTTCGGCAGTTTGGTACGCGCGCACTAGAGGGCTGGAGTACAGCACATCAATGGGTGTGTTGCGCAGGTGCAGTGCCAGCAGGTCAAGCTGACGGCGGCCATTTTCGGTAATTGGAGCATCCGTGTGCCCCTGAAAAATCTGTTTTACGTTTCCTTCCGCCTCACAATGGCGGATTAAGATTACTCTGGTCATTCGCTGCTCCTTTTCATCGTTGTTACCAGGGCTTTACGCCACCGGTAAGTTCGGTAACGGAAGAAATTCCGTTTTGCTCCATATATTCGTTCAGCCCCTTTAAAATAGAGAGAGGCGCTTTGGGGTCGCTAAAAAACACTGTGCCGATTTGCAGGGCGCTCGCGCCTGCCAGCAGCATTTCCACTGCATCCTGCCAGCTGGAAATACCACCCATGCCCACTACGGGGATTTTCACACGGGCGGCTGCCTGCCAAACCATGCGAACCGCTACCGGGAACACCGCCGGGCCGGAAAGCCCGCCTGTATTGTTGTGCAGAATCGGGCGGCGGCTTTTAATATCTATCCGCATACCGGTTAAGGTGTTAATAAGGGAGATGGCGTCTGCTCCGGCACTTTCCGCCGCGGCTGCAATGTCGCCAATATCCGCCACATTGGGGGAGAGCTTTACCATCAGCGGTTTTTTGCAATAACGGCGAACTTGTGCTGTAATTTCTTCTACGCCCGCACAGGAGGTGCCAAAGTGCACGCCGCCTTGCTTCACATTTGGGCACGAGATATTCAGCTCAATCATATCTACGGCAGAGCTGGAAAGGCGTTCTGCCATTTCACAGTATTCGGCGGGGGTATTACCGGCAATGTTTGCTATAATGCGTGTGCCCTGCTGGGAGAGCCAAGGCAAATCCTTTTCAAGAAAAGCTTTTACTCCCGGATTTTGTAATCCAACGGAATTGAGCATCCCACTGGGGGTTTCTGCAATACGTGCCGGGGGGTTGCCTGCCCGCTCTTTGAGTGTGATTCCCTTGCAGGAGATACCGCCAAGGGTAGAAAGCGGGAAAAACTCTTGGTATTCATGGCCGAAGCCGAACGTGCCGGAGGCTGCAATCAGCGGGTTTTCAAATGTAACTCCGGCAATGGTCACTTTTAAATCTGCCATGCGCTATTCCTCCCACACGATGCTCCGGCTGTCGAAAACCGGGCCGTCCTTACATACGTGGCCGTAAACCTCTTTGCCGTCACGCTGAATCTTACAGGCACAGCCAAGACAGGCACCCACGCCACAAGCCATCCGCTCTTCCAAAGAGAATTGTGCGGGTATGTTTTGTTCCTGCACCATCTTGTCCAATGCTTTAAGCATGGGCTTGGGGCCGCAGGCAAAGAGCACATCGGTTTCATCTGCATATTGGCGTGCGCAGTCTGCGACCGTTCCGTGAAAGCCCATGCTGCCATCGTCGGTTGCGATGAATACACGGCAGCCCGCCAAAGCGAAGTCGCGAGCTAAAATAACAGATTCTTTATTGCGAAAACCGAGAATCACGGTTGCGTTGCTGCCAAACTGCTTTGCCGCAGCGAGCAGAGGG
>OCAG01000713.1_pt1 | contig 17386 bp, 10 predicted proteins | sample 1477111 | NCBI WGS metagenome assembly OCAG01 (sample SAMEA2580288, study PRJEB22360) | human gut metagenome | biome: human gut; feature: human-associated habitat; material: faeces | place: Denmark | collected 2008/2010 | reverse complement strand
TACGTTACGGGAAGTTGGAGAACGGGTTGACTTATTACGTGAAACATTCCAAGGCAGAACCGGGACGGGTGAGTTTTTACCTGTTGCAGAACGTGGGTTCCATCCTGGAAGAGGATCACGAGAACGGGTTGGCGCATTTTCTGGAGCACATGGCTTTTAACGGGACGACTCATTTCCCGGGGGGCGTGATGCCTTACTTGAGAGGAAAAGGAATTTTCACGTTTAACGCCCGGACGGGAATCAATCAAACGGTGTATAACATCGAGGATGTGCCCACGGCTGACGGGGGATTGGTGGACACGTGCATGTTTATCGTGAAGGATTGGTGTAGCGAGATTTTATTGAAGGAAAAAGATATTGATGACGAGCGGGGGGTGATTATCGAGGAGTGGAGAAGTCATTATGACGTGGGACGGCGTTTACAGGAGGGGAGCGCTCCCGTGGTGTATAACCACTCGAAGTATGCCCGGCGTAACGTGATCGGCACGGTGGAACTGTTGAAAAGTTTCCCGTACGACGTGTTGCGTGAATTTTATCACAAGTGGTATCGTCCCGATTTACAGTGCGTGATTATCGTGGGGGATGTTGACGAGGCGGAGTACGAGAACCGGGTGAAAGAGTTGTTCGGGCAGATCCCGGCACGGGTGAACCCGTTGGAACGCTACGAGGTGGTGATTCCTGACCGGGGGGACATGGATTACATGCTGATCCTTGACCCGGAGAACCGGTCGAAGATGATTTCTTTCCATCAACGGGCGCACCGGGTGAATGGTTTGGATGAACTGGAACGGAAATCTTACTCGTTCAAGGCTCGTATCTTTAACGCGATCTGGGGACAACGACTTTCCCGTATCGTGAATGATAACCGGGAAAAGTTCCTGAGTGCATCGGCGGATTTCGGTTCTTTCGTGCGGAATTATAATGGTTTCTCGCTGGATATAGTGCCTTACAAGGACAAGGATGTCGAGGCTTTCGAGCAAGTGTGGACGGTGTGGGAAGAGATTCGCCGTTTCGGGTTCTCGGTGTCAGAAGTGGAACGGGTGCAGGAATCGCTTTTCCAAGAGTTGCAAAAGATGGAGAGCGCCGTGGAAAAAGAGAGTAACGAGTATTACGTGAGCGTTTTCCAAGAGAATTTCTTGAGTGCTCTTCCTTTCCGTGAGCAGAAAGAGGAGCTGGACGTGTTGAAGGAGGCGTTACTGGAGATCACGCCGGAAGACATGAACGCTTGGATCCATTCATGGGCCACGGATTCGAACCGGATTATCGTGGTGTCGGGTAATGACAAGGATTACAAGTATTTGACCAAGGATCAAGCGCTTGACGTCATGGCGAAGGTGGCCGAAAAGGACATTCAGCCGGAAGTGGTCGAGCACAAGACGCCGGAGGGATTTGACCTGAAACTTCAAGCGGGGACGATCAAGAAGGTGAAAAAACTGGACCGGTTCAAGGCGGAAGAGTGGACGTTATCCAACGGGGCACGGGTGTTCTACAAGCACGTGGAAGAGGGGAATGGTTTCTTCTCGATAGCGTGTAGCAGTCATGGCGGGCGTTCCGTGGTGGACGCCGAGGACTTGCCGACACTGGCAGCGATGCAGGCTTTGGCAATGAAGTCCGGACTATACAAGTACGACCTGAACACGTTGAAGGATCTCGTGCAGGGTAAACAGATTCGTTTGAACATGATGGTGAGTGATTACACGGAGGGTTTTGTTGGTAGTACGAAAGCAGACAATGCCGAGTTGTTGTTCCAGTTATATTACCTGATGTTCGAGGAACCCCGTTTCGAGAGACCTCAGTTTGACAAGTACGTGGAACGTGCTAAATACATGTACGAGAATCGTCGTCAAACCCCACAGGATCTGGTTCAGGATTCGATTCGGAAGTTGACGACTCGTATTGACGATCGTAACCGAGATTGGGGAGCGGCTTATTTTGACAAGATGAATTTCGAGCGGATGAAGTCGCTTTATCGGGAACGTTTCTCGAACGCGAAAGAGTTTACGTTCTGCATCGTGGGTGATATTGACCGGGACGAGGCTACCCGCCTGACGTGTGAATATATCGGCTCGCTGCCTTCTCGCAAGGGGAAGAAGGAGGAATATATCATTCGTAATTACGACGTGGATACCGACACGATTGCCCGTGAATTCAAGGTGGTGATGCCGGGTGACAAGGGAATGGTGAACCTGATGCTGGAGAATGATGGTAAGTTTTCCGATAAGGAGCAAATGGCCTTGACAATTTGGGGCCAGATGTTACGGAACCGTTTGTTCGCTATCGTTCGGGAACAGGAGAGTGCCACGTATGGCGTTAACGTGGATGCCAACTGTATGACTTTCCCGTATCGTAAAGCTACTTTAATGGTAGGCTTCGAGACGCAACGGGACAAGGTGGAACGGATGAAGGAGATCATTTATAACGAGTTGGAAAGAAGTAAAGATGAGCTTTTCTCGGAGAGCGAATTGTCGCCAATTCTGATCTCTATCCGGCGGATGCAGGATCAACAGGGCGAGAATATTGGTATTGATTACTGGATGAACGTGTTGAATACTTATGCCGAGAGCAAGGTGGACGCCACGAATCATAAGGCTTTCGACAAGATTCTGGAAAGCATGACGGTCGAGGATGTTCGTAATGCAGCCCGGAAGTTTTTGAAAAATGTGAAAGTAAGAGACTGGGTAATAAAGTCGGAAGAGGTGAACCCGCTATCCGATTGGGAAAAATAGTGTAGAGAGTGTGTGGCTTAAAATGCGGACTTTAACCCTTGTGAAAGTCTGTACATGAAGAGCAAGAGACCGGAGGGAACCTTCCGGAAGATTACACCGGAACTCAGACCATGTATTTGGTTGAAGGTTCCGGTGTTTTGTTTCTTTGGAATGAGATGTTGAGAGAAACTACCCCGTTTTATTCGTTTACATGATAAATGTTACCAATGGCATATAATGGAATTACCTTGATGTTTTCATAAGCACAGAAATTTTCTGATGAACTCCGGATGCCGTAAGGTGATTGTTTTTCTTTGAGGAATAGGTGTAGGCTTTGCATGGAACCTCTTTTCCCTGACTTGATTTCGATGGGAATTATATCTTCATTTTTTTGAATGAGGTAATCTACTTCGGCATTGCTTCCCCGTTCTTCTCGTTTCCAGAAATACAAATCGTCCTTGTGATAGCAAGAGGTTGATTTTTGCAATTCCAGCCCCGCATAAATTTCTGCAATGGCTCCTTTGTTTACAACTTCAAAATCATCCGAGAGAAATATCTCTGACATATCCAACCCTAATATACGCTGGAATAAACCTGTGTCAAGAGGAAGCATTTTTCTTTTCTTTGGATTGATTTCCGCTCCGATCGGTATTCCATTTGCTGCTGAATGTGTTACGGGAATAACAAGGCCGGCTTTGATTAACAGGTCAAGGGCTTCCTTTATTTGTTTGTAGTTCGCATTTGCTGCACCCGCATAGACAAATGGTTTGCCTGCATTCTGCATAACACTGTCAAAAACTTCTGTGATGCGGGACTCTGGTACTCTTTTTTTGTATTTAGAAAAATCGTCTTTGTATGATATAATCAAGTCATCCATAATTCTAAGACAATCCAACATGGATTTTCCTTGAACATAGGAAGCGATAACTTCCGGCATCCCTCCTAGTATCAGAAATTTTTTCAACAGTAGCAAGGCTTTTTTATGAATCGGTTCTAAAAGAGCTTTTTGTGGAGTGGCTTTTTGTATTGCTCCCCACAACATTGTTTCCTTGTTGGCAATAAGGAATTCCTCGAATGAAAACGGGTACACGAATAGGGAGCGAACTCTACCCACTCCGAATGAAGGTAGTTCTTCTAATGCGAATTCCAACAATGACCCAGCGGCCACGAGATGTAGTTCTGGATATTGTTCATAGAAGTATCGCAATGAGGAAATAGCCGTTATACATGCCTGAATTTCATCAAAAAATAAGAGTGTTTTTCCCGGAATAATGGGAATATTGTAAATCAGAGAAAGGTTCTCACAGATTTCTTGTGGCGAAATCCCCTTTTCAAATAGTGTACATACTTCTTTTTGCTGGTCAAAGTTTACTTCTACAAAATATTCAAAATGTTGAGCCAAATTTTTTATTGCCGATGATTTTCCTACCTGTCTTGCTCCACGGACAAGAAGTGGTTTTCGTTTACTTTCTTTGCTCCAAGCTAAGAGCTGGTCATCTATTTTACGATATAAATATTCATTTCCCATTTTGTCAAGGCATTAAATCGATGTTATTTCCAAAAAGTCAGGGCTAATATAGCATTAAATTTCCAAAAAATCAAGGCTGAGTATCGTTTTAAAGATTTTCCTGATACTTCTTTGATCTTCCTTGATTTTGATTGATACTTTTAGAGGGGATAAATTAATATGGTTTAATTATCACTAACTGATTTTACAGTTGGCGTTTTTTATCTCTAAAAGTTTATTTTTTTAAGTATAGACCCGAACTTTTGTATATAGCTCCCGTATATACCCTCAGAATTGAAACAGAAAAGGAGATGATGAGGAATTATACTTTTGTAGTGGCATTGTTGGCGTTGTTTTTCACGGGATGTGAGGAGGCAACGATAAAAATAGGGAAGGATTTTTTGTCCCACAAGACCAACGAGTTTGATATTACGATCGCCTATCCGGTGTTTACCTCTCAAAAAGCCGAGGTGGAACAAGGATGTAAGGCGGTGAACGGGGAGATTTCCCGGTTGATTGACAGCTTGCAAAATGATTTAAAGGCACAATTGAACGAGTACCTGCAAAAGGCACGGGAGATGAAAGAAGAGCCGATGATCCCGTTTGAATTGGATGTTAAGGATAGTGTGTTCATGGCGGATCGTCATTATATCAGTGTTCGCCTTGCGATTTACACGTTGACAGGAGGGGCTAACGGGTTGACGGAGTACTATGCGGTCAATTACAGCTTGAAGGACAAGAAGTTTTTGCGTCCGGAGAGTATTCTGAATTATGACAAGAGCGCTGAGATTGACAAGCAGATTCAACGGAATTTCAAGAATCCGGAGAACTGTTTCTCGGAAGTTCCCGCGTTGGCAAATGTAACCACGATAAACTTTTCGGGAGGTGATATTTGCTTTACTTATAATCCTCTGGTTTTAGGGGCCCATTATTGTGGAGCGGCAGAGATATCCGTACCCCGTATGTTATTGAAAGGTGATTTATTGTTGAAATAGATAGGGAGAATTGTAGGGAAGACGAGGGCGATCCGAAAGGATCGCTCTTTTTTTGCATTGATATTTTTGAAAAAAATCATATCTTGCAGGCAAAATATAAAGTGTGGATATATTGTTGCATCAATTTAACAGAGGGGACGAACGAGCCTTTAAAAAGTTGTTTGATAGCTTTTTCGGGGCGTCATGTGCTTTCGTTAAACATTACATCCCGGGGCATGAGGCCGTGGAAGATGTGGTGCAAGAGACCTTTATAAATCTCTGGGAGAAACGGGGAATTTGCACGGATATGGTATATTTTAAAGCGTATCTTTATAAGTCTTTACGTAATAACGCTCTTTTTTATTTACGGCAGCATCGGGTGAATGAGGAGGTCGATCCTAGATTGGAGGACAATACGGAGTCTGTTTTGAACGTGATGATTGAAGAAGAGGTTCACCGGGAGATTATAGCTGCCATAAATAAATTGCCAAAGGAAAGAAGGCGTGTGGTGGAATTGAGTATGTCTGGTTTTTCCCAAGAAGAGATTGCTGAGAAAATGGCAATTTCCGTGAACACGGTGAAGACTCAAAAAAGGAAAGCGTATGCTTTTCTCCGGGAGGAGTTGAAACATTTGTTTATTATTTTCTTGGTGTTGATGAAGATGTGATTCCTTGTTGATTATCATGATTTTATTCTGGTGGAATAATAAAAATTGAAATTTTTTTAATTTCCCGGTCACCCCTGAATTCTCTTTTTGCATATTAGGTATGTAAAAGTTGATAAAATGGAAAGATATAGAGAATCAATCGAGTTGGCAGAGCGAATTACCCGGTACCTAGAAGGAAAACTTTCTGAGACGGAGGAATTGGAGTTGGAAAAGGAGCTTCAGGGAATCCCTGAGGGAGAGAAATTGTTGGAACGTATTCGAGATCCTAAAGCGATTGTAGCTAAAAAAGAAATTTACAAATCTTTTGATGCAAAAAGGAGTTGGAATGAAATTCAGAAAGCGACAAGTACAAAGAGTTCCAAACAAATCTACCGTGTGTTCTGGTACGCGGCAATATTGATTTTGCCGTTGGCAGTTGCAGCGTCTTTTTTGTACGTGGGGCATTTTAAGGAGGGAGAGCATCCGAATTATATTGTAAATGCTTATTTTGAAAGTCATAAGACGATGTTGGAATTGCCGGGGGGGCAGTTGATCGCCTTGGATACCGTGAAAAACGTGGCGGAAAAACTGAATCAATGTGGTGTACTTTTAGAGAATGGAATCGGCTTGGATTACACGGGAGTTGATTCTGTTGCGGATTCGAAAGTTGAGTACCATCGGATTATCGTTCCCCGGGGGGGAGAGTATAATCTGAAATTGGCAGATGGAACAAGTGTCTGGGTTTTTGCGGAGTCGGAAATTCGTTTCCCAATCCGTTTTAAAGGAAATAAGCGAGAAGTATATTTGGAGGGAGAGGCTTATTTTGACGTGCATCATGACCCGGTCCATCCTTTTTATGTGAAAACAAAATCTCTTGACGTGAAGGTGTTGGGTACGAGCTTTAACGTGAAAGCGTATCGGAATATGAGTATCGTGGAGACCTCGTTGGTTGAGGGAGTGGTGAGCGTGAAAGATAACGTGCTGCGTCCCGATATGCAGGCTACTTATCATGAAGAATCGGGAGATTTTTCTTATCGTAAGATTAAAGGAGAGAATTATCGTTTGAGGAAAGAACAGATGTTCGTGTTCGAGGAAGAGCGTCTGGATGATATTTTACAGGAGATGGCCCGTTGGTATGATTTTGAGGTGTTCTACCGGAATCCGGAGATGGCTGAAAAACGATTTGGTTTTAAATTGGAGAAGTATGAGCATGTTGATTCTTTATTGAAGATATTGGAGTTGACGGGAGAGGTGAAATTCGAGATGAATGGAAAAACGTTGATTGTGAAAGGTGTTAGTTAACAGTGTGTTACTATAAATAAAATGGGAGCCAGAGATTTTGTGGTGATTATTTCTGACAACCCATTTCATTAAATTCAATATCAATTTAATTTCTCAAAGTTATGAAAAAAAACTTTTGGACGTGGCTCCTGCACGATAAAAAAAAGGAGAAAAGTTCTATATGCATGAAGGTTTGCTTGTGTATAGCGGTTTTTCTAGCTTGTGGAGCATTTCGAAGTGTGCATGCACAAACGGAAAAATTGACGCTGAAAAGGGAAAATGCCTCGATGCTGGACATCATTTTTGCTGTAGAGAAACAAAGCAAAATGACATTCGTGTATAGTATGGATGCCGTGAACAAAATTGGTAAGATTACGATTGACGTGAAGGACGTGTTGATTGATAGCGTGATGAATATTTGTTTACGGAAGACGGATTACACGTACACTCTCGAAAAGAATGTGGTGGTCATTAAGAAAAAAGTTGCGGAGGAAGTAAAAGGTTCTACGGCTGTGACTCCGAAAAAGAGAGTGATCACGGGAACGATCACGGATAAGCAAAAGGGAAAGCTTCCCGGAGTGTCGGTTTACGTGAAGGGAACCACTGTCGGTGTCGTGACCGACGTGGATGGCGTGTATAAATTGGAGCTTCCTGCAACAGCCAAAGCGTTGTTATTCTCTTTCGTGGGGATGAAAACGAAAGAGGTTGAATTAAAGGATCAGACAACGATCAATGTCGTGCTAGAAGAGGAAATTTCCGATTTGGATGAGGTGACCGTGGTGGCTTACGGGGAACGGAAAAAGAGAGAGCTGATTGGGGCGGTATCATCCGTGAAAGCTAAGGATCTGGAAGAGGTCCCTTCGGCTAGTCTTGAGAATTTGTTACAAGGACATATGGCTGGAGTCGAGGTATCCAATATTTCCGGTTCTCCCGGTGGTGGTGGAACCCGTATCAATATTCGCGGTTATAATTCCTTGTTGTCAGAATCGCAGACGGATGGAACCCCTTTGTACGTGATTGACGGTGTACCCGTTCATTCATTTACTTCTCCGGTGACAGGAACGAATACGTTGGCCGAGATTGATCCCTCTACCATTGAATCTGTTGAGGTGCTGAAAGATGCGGCATCAGCAGCGTTGTATGGTTCAAGGGCAAGTAATGGAGTAATCCTAATCACCACGAAACAAGGGAAAACCGGTCGGGGTAAATTCTCTGCGAATGTTTCTTATTCGTATTCTATTTTACCTGAAACTCCGATTCAGACGGGAGGACATTTGGAAAGGATTGCAAATCTTAATAAATTGAGGAATCTGCGTGCAGCTTACGGAAGTTGGCAAACGGGAATATATAAGATGCCGGAATCTTATCGTGATGCTTATCACCAGAATGGGGCATATGATTATTTTTGGAATAACGGTTATCCTTTAACTGAATATCATATTGCTACCGCGAAACCCTTGCAGGATAGTTTGAATCCATTTTACAATAATTCGACGAATTGGTGGAAGTATTGTTTCGATGCGGGGAAGGTCTTGAATGCGAATCTTCAGGCTTCCGGAGGAACGGAAACGATAAAGTATATGGTAGGGGCAGGATGGTATGACGAAACAGGGATTATGTTGGGAAGTAATTTTAAGAGGGCCAATATCCTGACGAACCTGAATGTTGTTCCTCGTGCAAATCTGAATATTGACGCCCGTTTGTATCTGGCTTATACAGATCGTAGCCGGGGTGCCGCGAATACTTCTTTTACTAATGCAAGTAAAATAGAAATATTGACTGTCGATCCGAAATCAAATTTATCTATTTTGCCGGGTTCCGGGGAAATTGAGAAGGAGACCTTGAAACAGTTGAATGAGTCTTCCGAGAAAAATATTACTTACCGGATCCGGGCGAGTCTGGCTGTCGCGTACGAGTTCGTAAAAGGATTGAAATTGTCTTCGAGTTTATCCATGGATTTCTCTGAAGGAAAACGGAACTCATTTACACCCAGTTATCTGGATGCGGCGAATAATTTGAGTATATCAACGGGAAGTATTAGTAGTGGAACGTTATTTTCCAATGAGAATCTACTTGTTTATAATAAATCGATCTTGAATAATCATAACATGGAAATTCTGTTGGGTTTGTCTTATCTGCGAGAGGCAAAAGACCAGTTTAGTGGAAGTGGGAAGGGATCTCCGAGTGATCAGATTCATTATGTATTGGATGGATTCCCAACGACGTATGAGGAATATGGAAGTGTTCAATCCTTACAGGCCTATCGTTCCAATTTTGAAGAGAAGATCATGTTAAGCTATTTTGGTCGTGCTGCTTATAATTATAAAAAGAAATACTTGTTTGAGTTCACGTTGAGAAGAGACGGTTCGTCTGTGTTCGGGGAAGATGTGCGTTGGGCCACGTTCCCATCGGGCGCTGTCGGTTGGGCTTTCTCTGAGGAACCGTTTTTCAAGAAATGGTGGTTAAGCTATGCAAAAATACGGGCATCGTGGGGAACTTCCGGACAACAATTCCGAGATGCCTATCTGGCACATGGAACCTTGGAATTTGCAAATACCTTCTTGGGAAATGCAGGGGTACTACCTTCCCAGATTGTTAATAAAAATTTGACTTGGGAGGAATCAGACCAGTATGATATTGGTTTGGATATTGACCTTTTTGATTATCGTTTGAAATTCAAGTTGGATTACTATTATAAATATTCGAAGTCTCTGTTATTCAATGTTTCCTTACCGGGTAATTATTATTATCATAAAACCGCATGGCAGAACGCAATGGAGATTTCTAATGAAGGAATCGAATTGGAGTTAAACTATGATATTTTGCGTAATACGGAAGTAAAGTGGCGGGGAAAATTTAATATTTCAAGGAACTGGAATCGTTTTGAAAAGTCGTACACGAATATGGATATGGTGAACGGAAGTGGACAGTTGGTTCTTGGGCGTCCTATCTATGGGCTTTATGTTTATAAAGATTTGGGAATAATCGAGTCTGAAAAGGATATTCCAGCTTATTATGACCAGCAAGGAAATAAGAATACGTTACATTCCATGAATAAGAGTTATCCCTATTCGGTGGGAACCCGGATGATTCAAGATATGAATCAGGATGGGAAAATCAGTGATGAGGATCGGTATTATGCGGGATCGACTTTGCCGGTTGCTTACGGGGGATGGGCTAACGAGATTATGTGGAATGGCTTCGATCTAAATGTATTGTTTACCTATTCTTTAGGGCGACGAATTATTAATTTATACAAGATTTCTTCCTTGCAGAATAATTCAATGACAAGTACGATTTTTGTAGATTATGCAAACACGACGTTTTGGGAGAAACCGGGCGATAAGGCGGATTATCCAATTATAACTTCAAGTGACCAAAGCTACATTGGACAGTTTGGTGGAGATGTTTCTTCCAATATAGAGAAGGTGCATTATTTACGTTTGAAGCAATTGTCTCTTGGGTATAATTTCCCGAAAGAGTGGATGAAGAAGATTAATCTTGAAGGGTGTCGTTTGTTTTTTACGGCAGAGAACTTATTCTTGTTGACGAATTATTCCGGAGTGGACCCGGAAGTGGTGGACCCCTATACCGGGTATGATAATTTCATGTATTATCCTCTTGCCCGGAAATTAACGTTAGGATTAACTGTAAGATTTTAGCCATGAGGAAAATAATATATATACTACTTTTCCCATTGTTATGGGGATGCGATAACATTTTAGACGTGGAGCCGGAGAATGCCATTACTTTCACGAATTTCTTTAAAACAGAGGAGGATTTCAATGCAATGGTTTTTCAGATGGAGGGCTTTTTCCGGTATAAGCAATTTGAAAATGAAGTGATGGCTTACCGGGGTTTTTTGGCCGATCAGGTGAATAGTTCTTACTATGAGGATCAACGGATGTTGAATCAAACATCGTTATTGAATTCATTTTCTAATAGCTGGAAAAATCATTACGACTTGATTTACGTGGCAAACGTGATTCTGGATAATTTATATCGGGCAGAGGATGTTCCGCAAGATAAATTGGATTTCTATGCGGGACAAGCTTATTTCGTAAAGGGTTTTATCTATTTTGATTTAGCGAGAAAGTGGGGAGATGCCGTTATCACGAAAAATAGTACTGATATGGGAGTGTATGATAAGAGTTCAATGCTGGATGTGTTAGATGAAGCTATAAAAAACACCTTGGAAGGATATAAATTGTTACCGAAGTACGAGGATATGCCTCTTTTAGGTGTGAATACGTGGGTGTCGAAACAGTATGGTTGTAAGGGTAGCTGTGCGGCTCTCTTGGCTCATTTGTACGCTTGGAAGGGAAGTATGATCGAGTTGTGTAGCTTGGAAGGAGATGCGAAAGAGTGTTATGAAGAGTCGATAGAATGGGCTACGCTTTTGATTGACAAGAAAGCGGGATTTTATGAACTGGAGCGTACGAGCGAGGAAGTGTGTACCAAGGCTATGAAGGGAATGGGAGCTAGTCAGGAGAATATTTTAGAGTTTGAATTAGATCGTTTTGAGGATTACCCGATGGCGTACTTCCCAGGAAAGTTATATATGACTTGGCCTGTGATGGGTACGGAAACTCCGGGATCTGTGGTGACGAAAACTTTTGTAATCAAGGCTGAGACGGTTAAAAATCTTTACGAGAATAAGGATGACCGAAGGGATGAATATTTCTATAAGTTGGATTCTATGTCGCATGATACGATGTATAAAGTAAATCAAGGATGCGCTTATGTATATAAATGGCGAGAGGTGGTCTACGAAAATGTGTCGTGGAGTCCTACTCCTGAGATTGCATACGTTGATGCGAATTATAGCTATTGGCGGTTAGCGGATATTTATTTGTTGAGAGCTGAATGTTACGCAAAATTGAATGATGATTTGGCAAAAGCGGATTTGAATAAGATTCGTGATCGGGCTAACGCAACACCTTACCCAGCCCCGGGTGAGAGTGATATTCAACTGGCAATCTTTAAAGAACGAGAGCGAGAACTGCTGTTTGAAGGGCATCGATATTTCGATATTATACGGAACGGGTTGGAATATATCCATACTTATATGGATGGTAATTATAAGACATTGGATCAGCAGGATGTGAAAGAGGGAGCATTGTTTTTACCGCTCTATACCGATGCCTTTACTTTAAATGATCTAATACGTCAGAATATTTATTGGTCAAGATTCGAGTAAATTAAAAATGAAAACAATGAGAAATATAGGAATAATCTTGGTTTTGCTCTCGCTTTTTTCTTGCGAGACGAAATACAATTACATCGATTCGGGTTTAGCTAACGGCCGTTTTGACGGAACAATGTATGACTACCTGCATTCCAATTCTTACGATTGGGATAGCACGTTACTTTTGGTGGAACGTGCTGGTCTGGAAGATTTGTTTCAAGGGAAACAGGCCGGGTACGAGAAAATAACCTTTTTCGGACCGACAAATTTGTCGATTCTTCGATGGATGATCGAGCAGGGATATAATGCCATTCGAGAAATTCCGGAGGCAACGTGTCGGGAGTTGATATTACGGCATATCGTTGCCGGAATTCATTGGCGAGATGAAATTCCCCGGGGGGAACGGGTATTGGGAGAGACACAAGGGAAAGGTGGGGAGGTTTTCACCAGTGCTTTCGGGACAAAATTCTGGGTATATTCGTTTCAAGATACTTATCATGATATTCCGGACGTGGGACCCGTGGATTTGTATGTCACTTCGTTTGACACGGGAACGCAGATTGACGTCGCTTCAACTGATATAGAAACGGATAACGGGGTGGTTCATTCTTTGAATTATTCTTATACTTTGGGACAATTATAAAAACGGAATGCTATGATGAAACAAGTATATTTATTTCTTGTACTGGCCATCGCTTGTTGGGGATGTCAGGATATGAAGGTCGGGTATTTGAAGGCGGAGAATGCCGGTTATTTACCGAATGAATTGGAAGTGAGGAAAACACTGGATCCGGAGGAAGATGCTGTTAGGATGGCGAATGAGGCTCCTTGGGTGACTCAGAAAATACAGGGAGTACTGGGAACTTCTCCCCTGTTGTTTGAATTTGTAAGTGTGAAGGCTTCGGAGGGAGGAGATGCGGAAATATTCAAAAAAGAAATTACAGTTCGCGGGGGAGGAGTTATGGAGTTACCGTTATACACGGAATTACCGGAGGGACGTTATGTCGTTACCTTGAAAGTTTCGAATGATGGTTATTCTGAGTTATTATCAGATGTCTATACGTTTGTTGTAAAATAAGTTAATTCAGCTAGAGTTCGATGTCTTGAATCGGACTCTAGCTAAAACAATAGTAAAAATGAAAACAATTCTGGTTATTGTATTGATATTTATAGGAGGAATTCAGTCTTTCGGTCAAGGAATTGAATTCTTTAAAGGAGATTATAATGCGGCTTTAGAAAAAGCCAAGCAAGAGGGAAAGATGCTGTTTGTAGATTTCTACGCGGATTGGTGCGGGCCTTGTAAACGGCTGGCTAAAGATGTTTTCACACTTGAGGCTGTTGGAAATTATTTTAATGAAAAGTTTGTTTCCATACAGATTGATGCGGAGAATCCCGCTAATCGTCAGGTTGTGAAACAGAATAAAGTAAGATCGTATCCTACACTGGCTTTTTTTGATGCGGATGGAAAATTATTGTCTCGCTTGGAAGGAGCTCTTGATGGTGCCGCTCTTATAAAATCGGCCAAGGTTGTCACGGGGGAAGAGATGAGCTTTGAGGAGATTTACACGAAGTTCAAATCTTCTAAAAATGATTTGGTACTAATGCAACAGTTGTTGCTAGGTGCCCCCGCTTACGTGAGTACATTGGAAAATATGGAACAGGCAAAATGGATTGCCCGAATCGAAAAGATTTTTAAGGACTATATTGATTTGAAAATGGGACCGGAACTGATAAATGCAGATGATTATCGTATTATCAATACTTTTCATCATGCGGATAAGCCGGGGGACAAGTTGATGGAGTTTATGAATAAAAACATGGAGGCTTATTTGAAACTTGGGGAAGGGCCTGCTTATTTTGTGATGGAGTACAATAATAAAATCATGGAGAATATGGCTCGTGCCGGCAAGGAGGAATATAAAAAATACTTGGAACGCATTGATGGGGATATGAAATTGACATATAGCGTGGTTCCACAGAAAACGATGTCTGCCCGGCAGCGTTTCACCTATTTGTATGATGCCGAGTACTTACTTTTTTATAAGAAAGATGGGGAGGGATACGTGACGTCAATGGATGCTTATTTTAAAGAATTGGGAGAGGATGCCCGTGCCGTTGATTATGGAATGGCAGCCCAGCAAGTTTATACCGCAACAGGAGGAAAGGTGCCTGAAAGTGTTATTTTGAAAACGAAAGAATGGACGGTGAAAGCGTTACAGTACACGGATATTTCGTTGATGGATAAAATTAACTTCTTGGCAATGCTAGGGGATACCAATAAGGTTTTGAAAGAATATGATGAGGCGAAGAAGTGCTATAATCAAGCTTTTATGGAATCCATGCAAATGGAACAGGAAATGACAAAAGCGATGATTCAAATGAGGATCAAGCAGAAATTGGCAGCTTTAGATTTGATAAAATAAAAGTGATGCAATGTGGTAACAGTATATTTTAATTTCATAATTTTGTGATACACACAAAAAACAAAACACACAATGAAAAGTACACTAATTATGGCAGTTTTTATGGCATTTGCCTTTGTAGGATGCCAGCCAAAGGTTCAGGAGCTGAACGTGAAGAATGAAAAGATTACTGCGAATTCTGAGAATTGGGACATTACGGTAAATCGTTCCATGTTCTCGTCTGCTGATGCGAACGTGAACAAGAGCTGCGAGGTATTGAACAAGAAGATTGAGAAGTTCGTGAATGATTTGCAGGATAGCTTGAAGACTGATGCGAATGAATTTTTCCAAGCATGGCAGGGATCGGGAGAAGAACGTCCTGCATGGATATACGAGTTGCAGGTGGGGGATAGCGTGTTTATTGCAAACGACCAATACGTGAGTGTGCGCTTGATTGTTTACACTTTCACGGGCGGTGCGCATGGAATAACGAATTTCTATACCTTCAATTATGACGTGCAGAATCAGAAATTATTGACGAATCAGGAGATTCTGAATTATACTAACGAGACTCAGATTAATACCCAGTTGAAAGCGAATTTCAAGAATCCGGAAGGTTGTTTCACGACAGACCCAACGTTGAAAGATGTGACGGCCGTTAACTTTAACAAAACCTCGGTTTGTTTCACTTATGGGCAATATGTTCTGGGTGCTTATGCTTGTGGGGTGGCTGAAGTTGCTGTTCCCCGGACGGCATTGAAAAACGATTTGTTGATTAAATAAAGTGATATTGCTTTATAAAAATTGGCCGGAAAGCTTTCCGGCCAATTTTGTTTTGTTCATTTTAGTAAGGCAGCACTTTCGACCAGTCGGATAAACTCTTTTCGATACCCTTCCGGGTCATAATTTGTAGCTTGTTTGGCGAGGTCGATAACGTTATCGAATGTAAAGTCGTTTTTATAATCCGAATTTTGTAATAACATCCCGAATCCGGCAACAGCGGCAGAGAACCGGAAATTCTCGGAACTCTTTTTTATAGGTGTATCTTTGTCGATAACGGCTACTTCCATTTTAGAACTTTTATGTGAGTTCGGTTGTTTATAGCGAAGCTTCACGGTTAATAATTCCGGACTATCCGTTAGGGTTTGCTTTTCATCTTTTCCTGTTTTTTGGTATTTCAGCGGGTCAATGGTGGGTGCAAAATTACTTTTAACTCCGACCGGGATGATTTCGTACAAGGCAGTAACGCTATGTCCGGCTCCCATTTCTCCGGCATCTTTTGTGTCATCGTTGAAGTCTTTCGCTTCCAGCAGGCGGCTTTCGTAACCGATCAGGCGATAAGCTTGAACTTTAGCCGGATTGAATTCCACTTGAATCTTCACGTCTTTGGCAACCGTGAAAAGGGTTCCTCCGAATTCGTTTACTAATACTTTTTTCGCTTCCGTCAGGTTGTCAATATAAGCATGATTCCCGTTTCCTTTTTCCGCAAGAACCTGCATCCGGTTGTCTTTATAATTTCCCATTCCGAAACCTAAAACCGTCAGGTATATACCGATAGCCCGTTTTGTTTCAATCATCTTTTCTAGTTCTTTGGGTGAAGAAATGCCGATGTTAAAATCTCCGTCTGTGGCTAGGATAATGCGATTATTTCCTCCTTTAATAAAATTATTCTCGGCAACCCGGTAGGCTCTTTGGATTCCATTTCCACCGGCAGTACCGCCACTGGCATATAATCCATCGATGGCATTCAGAATTTTGGCTTTATTACTTCCCGGGGTAGAGGTAAGTACTTCTTTTGTTTGGTTCGCGTAAGTAACAATCGCTACTCGATCTTGTGGACGAAGTTGTTTCACGAGTAATTTCAAAGATGATTTCAACAGCGGGAGTTTGTTGGAGAAATCCATGGAACCGGATACGTCAATCAAGAATACAAGATTCGAGGCCGGAAGATTCTCTGTGGCAATTTCTTTTGCCTTGATCCCGATATGTACCAGTTTGTGCTGCGTGTTCCATGGGGCGTTAGAAACTTCGGTGGTGATACTTACCGGGTCATTTCCTCGTGGGGCGGGGTAATCATAAGCGAAATAGTTCAGGAACTCTTCCGTGCGTATGGCACCGACTGGAGGAAGAGTTCCTTGATTAATAAAACGTCGTACATTAGAATAAGCCGCGTTGTCCACGTCGATCGAGAACGTGGAAAGAGGCTTGTCCAGGGCCAACAGGAAGCGATTGGCGGCGAATTCGTTATACTCTTCCGTGTTTTGCTCGGAAGCTAACGTTACGGGCATCCCGGAACGGAGTTTAAGCACGGCTCTTTCGTGGTGTATGGTTTCGTATCCGGTAACAATGCACTCGCTTACTATTGCCGTTTCGTCATCCGTATTCAGGTAAACGTTTAATGTCTTCTCTTTTACCGGAATATATAAAATTTCTAACCCGATAAAACTGAATCGTAAGGTATCTCCTATATTCGCCTGTATCGTGTAATCCCCTTGAGAATTGGTGGCTACGCCAATATTCGTGTTTTTAATGAGAACGGTTACCCCGGGTAATGCCGAACTGTCCGCGGCAAGCATTACCTTACCACTTACTTGAATCTTTTGTGCTAAAACGACATTGGATAATCCAATGAATATAACTAATCCCCATGCTAATTTCTTTAGAAAGCTATTTGTTTTCATAA
>OCAG01000712.1_pt1 | contig 17403 bp, 18 predicted proteins | sample 1477111 | NCBI WGS metagenome assembly OCAG01 (sample SAMEA2580288, study PRJEB22360) | human gut metagenome | biome: human gut; feature: human-associated habitat; material: faeces | place: Denmark | collected 2008/2010 | reverse complement strand
CTGGCGGCAGAAAATAAAAATAATTTTTAATTCATGATAATAAAAACACGTTCGCGCGTCCGTTAAAACCACAAATTCCTGTAAGATAGAACCATCAGCAAGAGCAAGAAAAAATTGCACCGCTGAAATCAAACCATTATATTTTACAGGAGGTTTACAATGAATCGTAAACAGACAACCCCAAAGTGTGAAACGGACAAAAAAGTGTTGAGGCCATGGTGTGCTTCGTGCGCCCTGAAACAGGAGGACCGCCTTTTAGGCAGCTTCGAGACCCTGCCTGATGTGGATAAGGGCATTGAGCTTGTCTTTCTGGATAAGCAGATAAAAGTCCTGGAGCAGGAATTTGCCGAAAAAGCCAATATCTATCTGAAGAAAACAGAACCAGAGCCAGAGGGCTGTGCAGTGGCAGACACGGCGTGCAGTGTGGAGGAACTGGCCGAAAAGCTGCAGGAGTACGGCGTCGATATTGGCAGAAACCAGCTGTTTAAATGGCTGCGGGACAATGGTTATGCCCGCTACAGCAACGGCAGCGCTTACCAGAACCTACCCACCGAGGAAGCCTTAGAAAAAAACTATCTGATCACGGTACAAGTACCCTATCGAAAAAAAAGAACCGGGAAACTCATGCACAGCCTGCGCATCCGGGTGACCCCTTTGGGTCAGGATTTCTTTGGCAGAGCCCTCATGGCAGAGTACGGCACAGCATCCAAGGCGGTGCGCCAATGAGTCACGATTGCCTGAACCTTGAAACCTGCTTCTGCCATACCGCCTATATTTTTGGCAAAAGCCATGAGCCCCTGCGCGCCATGATCGTGGGCGGCCGCTCCCTGGCCTGGCATATGGAGGACCTGGCCGCCCTGCTGGGCCTGGACGATGAGGACGGTTTCCTCGATAAGCTGCGGAACAACCGGCGTGTGGGTGTATGGCGCCGCCATTTTCCCTCCAGAGAGGACCCGATGCGGCTGGAGGTCATGGAGTTTGTGGACATCGGCGGCATGTGCGACCTGCTGCAGTACGCCCGCGACAGCGGAAAGCTCACCCCGGACGAGGCAAAGGACTGGCACTTTTTCCTGGACGGCTTGATGATCATGCAGCTGCGAAAAAGCCAGGGCTGCGGCACCGCGCACCTGCTCTTTTCCACCCGATGAATTACCTGACCGAGCTGCTGGCCTTTTACAAATGGCTGGAGACGCACCCCCTGAGCCCGCTGCTCCAGGCCTACTGGCACCTGCTCATGTATTACAACAACAAAGCCGCTGTCCGGGCAGAGGACGGTGGCTGGCACTGGCCCGTAGATTTCAAGGTGCCCAACACTGTGCTCATGCCCCTTTTAGGCATCAAAGACCGGCGCGTACTGCTGCGACAGAGAGGGTACCTCATAGACCACAAACGGGTGACGTACCAAAAGGACAAAGGCCAGCGGGCAGGTACCTACCGCCTGGTACCCTTTGACAGGGGGCTGGGCATGGCAGCCCTCAGGGCAGAGACAGGGGACAGTGTGACACAAATCTGGACACAAGCTGTCCCGCCCCCTGTGACCGGAGTGTCCCCGTTTATAAATATAAATAATAAACATGCTTCTCGATTGTATTCTAATCAGGAGGACGCGCCGTTTATGCCCCAGTTCAATCTGCTGCCCCAGATCACCGAGGAGGAGAAAGCCGCCATCCGGGCAAAGTACCCCGGCGACGACGTGGCCGCCTTTAACGCCATCTGGGCCGCGAGGGAATTAAAACAAATGGAGAATGAAGAATTGGAGGTAACAACATGAATCAATATGGCAAAGGCCCGGCCATCATACGCTGTCGCCGGGCTTACCTGGTCGAAGCTGAGTGCCGGATGCAGGCCGGCTTTTACGCCCGCAGCGCCGAGGAGGCCGAGGATGCCTTTAACGAGCTCAGCGCCGCCGTTGAAGACCGGTTTCCCGGCCTTGTGCTTGAGATTACAGACGTCTATGAGGACGAATAGGAGGCTTATTGAAAGAAAAATACGCGTTGATCGACACCTGGGTCCAGGAAGCAAAAAACAATGACAAAGCAGCTAAAGAGCAGCTGATCAACACCTTTAAGCCCCTGATCCTGTCCGTCATGCAAAAATACATCTACGACACAGACGCCTATGAGGACGCCCTGCAGGACGGCGCCCTGGTCGTGATGGAGGCCGTACAGGCCTACGACCCGGATTTAGGCGTCGTATTCCCCTTTTATCTGAAAAACCGCCTGTTCCATCATTTTGTCAATGCGGCCAAAGCCATCAAAAAACAACAGGAAAACGAGCGCGCCGTCACAGGCGGTGGGGAGGATGGGGAAAACAGCCTGGAACAATATCCAGATGCTGGGCCATCGCCAGAAAAAGAAATGGTCAGACAGGAAAAAAACGCAGTGCTTGAGCAGATGCTCGCAGAAATAAGAGCAGAAAGAGCAGACGTTATCCGGCTGCGCTACTTTGAGGAAAAAAGCCTGAATGAAATCGCCCAGATACTGGACATTAGTCCTTGCCTGGCCGGCGTACACGTGCATCGGGGAATAGAAGCCCTAAGGAAAAATAAGCACCGCCTGCAATAAGAATAATCTTTCAATAAAAACAACCAAAGCAGCAAATTTGGTTGTTTTTATTTTTTTTGAAATAACTGTAAAATTTCCACCCTTTTTTCCATTGTAAGAGTGTAAGGCAAAACGCCGAAACCAAAAACAGGAGGTAAGCACATGGCAATTGAAAAAACAGTGGAATCGGTAGGGATGAAGATCACCGTCAATCATGGCGAAGTGGGAGGCAAGATCGTCAAGTCCTCCAAGACCTACGGCGACGTTAAAGAGGGCGTGACCGACGACGCCTTTGTGGCCACCGCCAAAGCCATCACCGGCATGCAGGAGCCCATCCGGGAAAAGCAGGTGAAAGTGACGGCCGAAGAGATGATCGAAGTGGCTTAACAGGATTGGAACCCAGAGCACAAATTAAAAAACCAGGAGGAAACAAAACATGGCAGCAACAACCAGCAAAGATTTAACCATCACCTTTCAGCGCGCAGACGGGAAGGATCATAAAATCACCATCCCAGATTACAAGGACGGCATCACCGACGCCGAGATCAAAACCGGGGCCCAGGCCATCGTGGACCAGGGCGCCTTTGAGCCCGACGGTTTTGCCCTCGCCAAGGTCGTGGGCGCAGTGCGGGTAGACACCACCAAGACCGACGTGGCAGTGGAGTAAGAGAAGCGGTAGAAAAGGGCGAAAGCCCTTTTTTAAGTGGAAGCTTAACCGTTGATACAGAAAGGAGATTCCATGAAAAGTGTGCACAAACGTATTTTTATCCTATTAATAGCAGTGCTAATCATTGCGGCCAGTGGTGTGTTTTTTAAAAGTTTTCAGACAGGGTCAGAGGCGTCAGTTCTCAAGCCATCGCCCCCGGCACCTCAGCAGGAGCGCGCGCCAGAGACCAGCGTACCAGAACCAGAGCCACCGTTACCGCCAGAGCCCGAACCCCTACCCGACGGGGCCGTCATCGACCACCCGCTGCCTGAGGACCCCATCCTCACCAACGGCCCCTGGGCCTCGGCCCACTTCCTCATGGACGAGTACGCCTGCGACTGCGCGGGCTACTGTGACGGCTGGCCCGCAGCCATGGACCCCGAGCTGCTTGAGAAAATCGAAGCGCTTCGGTGTTATTTTGACCAGCCCATCATCATCACCTCCGGCGTTCGCTGTGAAAGACGCAACGCCGAGGTGGGCGGCATCCCAAACTCCTGGCATCTGTCCGGCCACGCGGCCGATTTGTACTGCCCGGGGGTACCTTATGACGAGGTGGCTCGGGCGGCCAGAGAACTAGGGCTTGGGGTCATCGAGTACCCGGACCAGCAGTTCGACCATTGTGAAATATGGCATTAAAAGGATGTCCCGTAACAGGGACGTCTTTTTTTGTGCAGCAAAAGCACCATGTTATAAAAAAGCTGTTCAACAGCTAAAAAAGAGGTTATAATGAAGAAAAAGAAGAAAAAATGAAGGAGTATCAATGGAGAAAGAAAACTTTATCGAACGGTTCTGGAAGGTCAAGGCCTCGGGCTCAACCGTCAGGACTGAGATCATTGCCGGGTTTACGACCTTTTTGACCATGGCCTATATTGTTTTTGTCAATCCGGCTATTATTTCGGCGCCGGCAGGGGTGGATGCCGCTTATTTTTTTGGGGCGGATGCCCAGACGGTGCAGTCTGCACTGTTTGTGGCCACCTGCCTCTGTGCCTGTATGGGGACGCTGCTCATGGCTTTTCTGGCAAGGGTCCCCTTTGCCCAGGCGCCGGGTATGGGGCTCAATGCTTTTTTTGCCTACACCATTATGCTGGGCATGGGCAAAACCTACGCTGAGGCTCTGGCCATTGTGCTGATCTCGGGCCTGCTGTTCATTGTTTTAACGGTTACAGGCCTGCGGGAGGCCATTGTGCGGGGGATACCGGCCAATATACGGGTAGCCATATCGGGTGGTATTGGCCTGTTTATTGCGTACAGCGGCCTGAAGAACGCAGGGCTGCTTAAGTTCACCCTGGACCCGGGCAGCTATCTGGTAACCGACCCGTCCGCGGCCACGGGCCAGAGCACTGTAGTGGCCAATGCCTCGGCGATCCCGAGTCTGGTGGATTTTTCGTCCTGGACGCCTGAGACGGCCGGCGCGGCCCTGGCGCTTCTTGGGCTTATTATCATCGGGGTGCTTTACGCCCGCAAATGCAAGGGGTACATTTTCATTGGGATTGTTGTTACAGCCATCATCGGGATTCCCCTTGGCGTCACCACCTTACCGGCATCCATTGATTTCAGCCGTATCGGCCTGCAGTTCCAGGACTGGGCCCAGGTTTCACTGCTGCATCTGGATTTTTCATCGCTGGTTCATGAGGGCAGCCTGGTGGGCACGCTCTTTAATATTCTGATGGTGGTCGTGGCTTTCTCGCTGGTCGATATGTTCGACACCCTGGGGACCATCATCGGAACTGCCCAGCAGGCGGGCATGCTGGACGAAAAGGGTGAGTTCCCGGCGCTCAAGCGTACACTGATGGCCGATGCCTTTGCCACCACAGCCGGCGCGCTCATGGGCTCCTCTACGGTCACCACCTTTGTGGAGTCCAGCACTGGCATCTCGGAGGGAGGCCGGACAGGGCTGACTGCTCTGGTCACCGCGGTGCTCTTTCTGGCGGCGCTGGTGCTGTCACCGGTGCTGGAGATTATCCCGGCTGCGGCCACTGCGCCGGCGCTCATCTTTGTGGGCGTGCTGATGGTCGGCCCCGTCAGAGACATTGATTTTACGGACATCACAGAGGCGATCCCGGCCTTTGTCACCCTATTGTTTATGCCGCTGACCTTCTCCATCGCCGACGGCATTGCCTTTGGGCTCATTACCTATGTGCTGTTAAAGGCTCTGACCGGGCACTACAGAGAAATTCAGCCGGTGACGGCGGTTCTGGCGCTTTTGTTTATCGTCCGGTTTTTATTCATGCAGTAAAAAGAATTGGGTGCTTTCCAAATCATAAAGGGCAGAGGACGTCAAACGCGCTGGCTGCAGATGGGTTATCCTTTAGGTGAAGGAGGTGCTTACAATGCACGCATGGGATGCGATCCAGACCACTCTGGATTATATTGAGACACATATGGATGAGGAACTGAAAATTGAGGCGCTGGCAGAGCAGGCGGCCTTATCGCCCTTTTATTATCAGCGGCTGTTCTCTCGGCTGGTAAAAAAGCCAGTGCGGGAGTATATAAGACTGCGGCGTCTGGCGCGGGCCAGCACGATGCTGAGGGAGGGGGATGCCCGGATTCTGGACATTGCCCTGGACTGCGGCTTTGGCAGCCACGAGGTTTTCAGCCGGACCTTCAAGGACGCCTATGGCATGACCCCGGCGGGCTTCCGGGAGGCTCCTGTGGCCCTGAACCAGTTTGACAAGCCGGATTTGCTGTTAAATTATGTGCTGATCGACGAGGGGGTGCCCCTTATCAGCGAGGGTCTGGTGCTGGAAATGAATTGCCGGCATCTCGGTAAGCCTGTCCGGTTTATGGGCATCAGCGGCGCTGTGCCCATCGACGGCCAGATGCCCCTGGGCGAGGCCACCGGTGTGGATATCCCCGGAGAAATCTGGGAGCGGTTCCACCGGGAAAAACACCGGATACCGCGGGCAGCTGCCAGCCGGGAGGTGGGAGTGGCCTACATGGGCGGCGCGCCTGAGGGCTGCTTCACGTATTTTACCGGCGCCGAGGTGGCCGCAGATGCCGAGGTTGATGGGTTTATGACCTGGGAGCTGCCAGCCCGGGAATACGTGGTCTGCGGCTTTGAGGCCGAAAGCTTTGAGGAGCTGGTCACTGCCGCCCTCAATAAGGCGGTCAAATACAGCGCCCAATGGCTTGAGCATAAGGGCCTGACCATGGGGGCCTACTCGCCGGAAATCTACTATCACCGGGATCAGGCAGTACCTTATATGGAGCTGTGGATGCCAGCAGAGAAAAAGTAAAAAAAAGGATGCTCCTGTAAAGGGAGCATCCTTTTTTAATGGTTTAGCCAAGGTTTCGTTTCCGGTAGAGCAGCAGTCCTGCCGCGCAGGCGGCCAAAAGCACGGCGGCCAGCAGGATACCGGCATTACCGCCCACAAAGCCTGTGGATGCGTTGCCGCTGGTGCTGGGGCTGTCCGGCGTCGCTGGATTGACCGGATTTACGGGGTCGATGGGTTTTTCCCGCTCCTCACCGGGCTGGGGCAGGGTTTTTACACTGCGGTCCACGCTAAACACGCGGTTGTTTTCGGCGTAGTTGGTTTCACCCAGAACGTAGAAAGCATTCCGGTAGGCGGTACCGGCGCCGCTGAAAACCCGGGCGGTGTTCACAATTTTACCGGTTGGCTCAAAGCCGCCTGTGTCAAAGTTCAGGGTATAGGTATCGGCAGTGACCTGTCCGCTGTCTGTGTCTGTGACCACAGGGCCGGAAAGGATCATGCCGCCGTCGATGGTGCCAAAGGCGCCGGTGTAGTCCTGGCTTTGAGCCAGATCCTGAGGCAGGATGTTTTCGCGGACTGTTGCGCTCTGGCCGTTCTCAATTTTTTCGAGGCCATCGGCCATGCTGCCGTCCGCCGCGGTTCCGGCGGCCACATAGACGCTGTTGTCTGCCGTGTAGGCCACTGCCGGTGAGACGCGGGCAGTGATGAGATCGCCGGTTTTTTCAGTGGTCTGGCTTTCCATATCCACGCGGATGATGGCAGTCTGGGCAATGTCTTTGCCTTCCACTGTTTTTTTACCGCCCACGAGCAGAACCTCGCTGCCGTTGTTGATGAGCGCCGGCATGGAGAGGTCTGCGGTCAGATCGGTGGTAAAACGGCTCCATGTGTCTGTGTCCGGGTCATAAATGCCAATACCGGCGCCTTGAGGCCCTTCGGTGTAGATGACGAGACGGCCGTTCCAGGTGCAGGCGTTATTTGCTGAGGGGAAGATGCTCTCATCGCAGTTGAGCCGTGTCCAGCCGTTGTTTTCGGCCTGCCCGGGGGTATAGCGCCAGAGCTCGACTGTATCGTTTGAGTTGAGGCCCGTGTAGTACAGGCTGCCATTCAGGCCGGTGAGGCTGCCGTAGTAGCTGTTGTAGAAGCGCGCGTCATCGGGCAGGGGCAGGCGCTCGTAAAGGTTTTTGACTGCGCCCAGGTTAAAGGACTGGTGGCCTGAGCCTTTGTCTGAGGTCACCTCAATGCGCTTAACGCCGGCCTCCATGCCCTGGGGCAGATTGACCACAATGCTTTCATCCGATGAGGATACCACCGGGACGGCTGTGCCGTCAATGGTAACTGTTGGCGCGCTGCCGAAGAAATAGCCGCCGATGGTCAGCTGGCTGTCGCCGGTGGCGGCAGCGCTGTTGACAACCGGAACCGTGTTTTCTGCCAGTGCCCGGTCGACCTGGGCCAGACCCTCGGAGACGCTTTTGCCCTTCTGGCTGTCAATTTTTTTAACACTGCCGATGACCCGGGCAGCGGTTTTGGCAGCGTCTTTATCATCAAAATGTTTTGCCACAATGGCAACTTCGCCGGTGACAGCTGGCGTGGCCATAGAGGTGCCGCTCATGTAGTCATAGGCGGCGGTGTCATCGCTGAGACCCAGATTGTCGATGTAGACATCGCCGGGGACAGTGGTTTGGCCGTCAGGAAGCACACGCAGCGTAGCGATGCGGATCTGGAAGCTGCTGTAATCGGTATTGTCGGGCAGTGTGTAAATTGCCGGGCCCCAAGCTCCGGCCAGTGTAACGGACTGGGCGAGGGGGTGCCATTTTGGCGTGCCGTCCTCGTTTAACTCAGTAGTCTTAACGCTGACACCGGTTAAGGCTGCCAGAATGGTCTGGTCTGGGGTGGAATCGGCACGGTACATATAGGACAGGTACTTGTATGGGGTGGCGGAAAGGTTCAGGGCTTCGCTTTCAATGGTGCCCTGGTTTGCGGCGGCAGTCACCCTGAAGCTTTGGCTGCCCTCAAAGGCCATGCCGCCCGAATAGGCGGTGGTGGTGCCTGGGTTGGGTTTAAAGGTTATTTTGGCAGCCGCTTCATCCTCAAAGTCTTCAAGGAATGGTGCGGTAATCAGGCGCGGGTCGGCCTTCCCCATGCTGGTGGGCACAGTGGAAAGAATGTCGACGCCCGGAGCGGCCACGTCGGTGGTGGTGGCGCCAAAATTGCTGAAGCTTGCCATGCTGCCGCCGACGTCAGTCGCGTTGACGGCAATGACATAGGGGTTGTCCCGCAGGGTAGAGACAGTTTTAGAGGCATTGTCACAGTCGGCGCTTTCATTGCCTGCGGCAAAAACGCTGACCACACCCTTTTCTCCCACAGCGGTGACTGCGCGGTCCAGCGCCTTGCCGCTGCTGCCACCGCCCCAGGAATTGTTGATGGCTGTGACGGGCACGCTGTTTTCCACGGCGCGCTGAATGTAGGCATAGCCCCTGAGCACGCCAGCGGATGCAACGCGTCCCTGATCGTTTGCGGCCTTGACGGCCATGATCTGCGTGCCGCTGGTGGCGCCGCTGACGCCCATGTTGTTCCAGGACGCGGCAATGATACCTGCACAGTGGGTGCCGTGGCTGTGGTCGTCCATGGGGTCGGCGGCATCGTAGGGAACGTCCTCGGAGTTGGCTGCGATGGCGTTATAGCCGTGGTCGCCGCCGCCGATAATGGCTTTAAGGCTGCTGTCGGCAGTCCACATGACGGATTTCAGATCCTCATGGTCGTAGTCGACACCGGTGTCCAGTACGGCGACCACTGTACCGCTGGTGTCCACTGCAGGGGCTGGCGTACCGTCTGCTTTGTATTGGTTCCAGCCATCAATGGCCATGCTGAAATCGCCGTTTTTATCATAGGCCCACTGCATACCGGTGAGATCCTTGGTGCCTTCGGAGACAGTGTATATGTAATTGGGCTCTGCGAATTCGACCGTGTCCAGCTTTTGAAGCTCGTCGATGAGCTCTGCGGTGCTCAGGGTGTCGGAGCGCACCAGCTTCAGGCTTTCGGCGGGTGCGGCGCTGCGGCTGTAGGCGTTTGCGCTGCTGTCCAGAGCCATGAGGGTTTCGGCTCCGGCCAGCAGCGCAGGCTCAGCCGACCGGCCGTAAAAGCCTGTGTCCTTTACGCAGACAATGGCCTCTCCAGGGACGTAGTCGCCAGTAAGGGCGTCTGAGCCGCCGTTTTCCTGGGCCAGGGCCGAGATCGGCAGGCTGCCGAGCAGGAGTAGAGCGGTGAGTAACAAAGTTAGTAATTTTTTCATCGTATCCTCCATATTTTAATTTGTTTGATGGGCAAAGTATAACATGCCTGCGGCCGACAGGGCAAGATACGTGTAAAGAAAGCTTAAGACAAAAAAGAAAAAGGACTGCTGCAGCAGTCCTCAGAATTTGGTTTAATCAATGGGGAACATTTCCACGATCACACGTTCCTCGTCAAAATCATGGAAGGTAAGGCGGCGGTTTTCGTATTCGCACTCGCCGCGCTGGTTGTCATAGGGGTCGGCCCGCAGGTAGGTTTTCGGCGGATCAAAGTCCAGCTGGAATTCGGAATTGGCGGCCATACGGAAGGGCTCCAGATTGCCGAAATAGAAATTCCAGCGGTTTTCGGCGCCGTTTCTGTAGGCGCTGCCCCCAAAGGAGCAGTCACAGTGCAGCCAGCCATAGGGCGCGATGTAGAACATGGCCCAGTCGTGGTTGCCGATGCTGGCCGGATTGACATAAGAGCCAGACTGCCACTTGGCTGGGATGCCCGCGCAGCGGCACAGGGTAATGAACAGCAGGGCCTGAATGCCGCAGTCGCCCTTGAGCCCGGTGGACATGTAGTCCGGTATGTTGGTGATGGTCAGGTACTCACGCACGTAGGAGTAGTGCACCCGGGTGGTGATAAAGTCATAAATTTTGCGGGCCTTGACGAGCGGGTTGGTTTCGCCGCCAGTCAGCTCTTCGCACAGGGCGCGGATATAAGGTGAAAAGGCAATATGGGGCAGAAGCTCCTGGGTTTCAAAATCCGGCTGCTCTGCGTCTACCTTGTCCGGGTCCAGCTTCACGTATTTCGCATGGTTTTCATAGGAATATTCCACGGTAAAGGTGTCGCCCGCCTCCAGTGGCTTTTCAAAGTAGACGGTGCGCTGGCCATAGGTTTCGTCTGCGATCTTGACCGGCTCTGGTGAGATGTCAATGAGCTTAATATTGCTGATCTGATCGGCGTTCTGCGGAATGGGCAGATAAACACGGATTCGGTTGCCAAGCTCCTCGGCTTCTTTTTTGATCTTAACGGTGTGGCGGATGTGGATGAAGTAGTTCTTTTCACCCTTTTCAATCATTTCGTTGACGGTCTCGTCCAGGATTTCTACTGGGCTTACCTCGATGGTCTTCTGGTCTTCATCCACCTCGATGTCCTTGTATTTCGGGACAGTCTTTGCGATGCTGGCCACAAACATGTCTTGGAAGTGTACGACACCGTTCACGTAGATCCAGTCTGCATAGCCGTCATCCTTAAGGGTTTCCAGGTCTTCACGGGTAAAACCCGGAACCTTTTCCTGCATCATTTTCAGGGCCTCGTCATAGGGGTAGGGGTACTGCATGGGCAGCTCAGCCAGTATGGAAAGCTCCAGCGTAAGGCGTTCGGCCAGAGCCTTTGGAATGGGGCGTGTCAGATATTTTTTAATGAGTTCTGCCGCTTTGTCGAAGTCTCCCCAGGCTTTGAGCAGGGCGATGTCCTCGGGCAGGTTTGTTTTAAGGGCTTGCATGTTGTTCATTTATTTCTCTCCTCCTTATATCAGCGTTTTATTTTAAATTCTCTAAAACCTTTACCAGGTAATCCCAGGTGCGGGCTGTCGATGAGATGGACAGGCGTTCCTCCGGGGTGTGGATGTCCTGCATGTCTGGTCCGATGGACACGATGTCGAGCTCTGGCAGCTTGGCGGAGATCAGGCCGCATTCCAGGCCAGCGTGGATGGCTTCCACTGTCGGGGTCTTTCCGTACATTTCCTCAAAGGTTTTGCACATCATGTCCCTCAGGGCAGATTCCCTGCGGTATTCCCAGGCCGGATAGGAGGACGCTTCAGTGTAGGTGCCGCCCAGATATTCGGTAAAGGCCCGAACCCTGGCGCTCAGGGCTTCCTTGGCAGTGCCGATGGAGCTGCGCATGGCAAAGCTGACGAGGAAGTAATCCTCTTTGGTGTACATAATCCCCAGGTTCAGCGAGGTTTCCACCAGTCCCTCAATGTCGAGGCTCATGGCCTGGACGCCGTTTGGTATCTGCATGAGCACAAAGATGGCGCGCTCCGCGGAGGCTTCGTTAAAAACCATGAAATCCCCTTTTTCGAGGGTTTTCAGGCTCAGGGTAAGCTCTGGGTCCTTAGAGGCGTAATTCTTCTTATAGAGGACTTCCAGAGCTTTCAGGCGGTCGGTTACAGCCTGTTCATCATTAGGGTCAATGACAATGGTGGCGGTTGCTTTTTTGGTGATGACATTGTCCTTGGTGCCGCCGGTCAGATCGATGATATCAAAGCTCAGGTCCTGGGACAGGTCGTTCAGCAGAGTGCCAAGAAGCACGCTGGCGTTGGCGCCGTAGCGGTTGATCTCCTGTCCGGAGTGGCCGCCGTGCAGGCCGGATACGGCCAGCTCGCAGGACAGGCCGCTTCTGGCGGTGCGCCTGATATCAAAGGTGCAGTTGGCGCGGACACCGCCGGCGCAGCCGGCCAGAATAATGCCCTCGTCCTCGGAATCGAGGTTGATCATATAAGCCGCGTCGCTGACAGGAGTCAGGTCGATGGCGTGTGCGCCCTCCATTCCCACTTCCTCCTCGGTGGTAAAGATCACGTAGAGCTTGGGATGGGGCAGGGTGTTGTTGTCCAGCAGTGCCAGACCGTAGGCCACGGCAATGCCGTCGTCGCCGCCCAGGGTGGTGCCGTCAGCAGTGATCCAGTCGTCTTCAATCATGAGCCCCAGAGGATCGGTTTTAAAGTCGTGGTCTGAGCCATCAGCCTTTTCACAGACCATATCCAGATGGCCCTGCAGGATCACGGGTTTGGCGTTTTCGTAGCCTTCGCTGGCTTCTTTTATGATAATGACATTATTGGCGTCGTCCTGATGGCAGGTGAGTCCCCGCTCCTCGGCGAAACGGACGCAATAATCCGAAATTCGTTTTGTGTCAAAGGAACCGTGCGGAATTTCACAGATTTCTTCAAAATAGTGAAAAACCGGTTGGGGTTCCAGGGTGTTTAGTACTTTATCCATAGTGGACCTCCCGATAATAATTTGTCTTGAACCAGAGAAAAACAGCCGCTGCTGATGCTTCGGTAAAGTCAGATGATCGTTTGTGTTTTCATCTCCGTACAAGAATATATCATACACCATTTAGCGGGTTTAGTAAAGTGAGGAAGCTGGCAGAAGGTTTAAAAATACTCGAATATGGTAATTAAATAGTGGTCTTTTTGGGTAGAACAAGATATAATTAAAGATACGAAGTTTTGGCTGTTGATAAGGGCTTTTGGCGGATGCTCTCCGCTCCTGGCCTTTTCTGCGGCCAAGGGAAAACAAGTTGATTCAATTAAAAGGAGAGAGTAAAATGTCAATTAACTATGTGGATGTTTACAACGCTTATGGCAGCGACCAGCCGGCAGACAAAAGAGAACTGTATCATATGAACTGTGCGGAGGTTCTGCTGCGCACCGGGAATTCAGAATATGGGCTTAACCTGCCTGAGGAAGCGTTTAAAATGATGCAGGGCTTTGGCGGCGGCTTTAACTCTGGCCGGACCTGCGGCGCGTTCTGCGGCGCCCTGGCAGCCTTAAGCGCAATGTACGGCGAAGAGCGCCCCAGCACTCAGGACAAAGCAAAGAAGGCCTCCAAGCTTTTAGTCGAAGAATTTGAAAAGGAATTTGGCAGTCTGGATTGCAGCTACATCAAGGAACACCACCGCGATGAGGTAAAAGCCTGCGATCCTGTAAAACAACGTGCAGCCGATGTTCTTGCGCGTGTCGTTGAGAAAATGAACGCGGAGGAATAGAGGCGGAAAGGAAACAGCGTGAATAAAGAAAACATGAGAGTTAAGGGCATCGAGCTTCTGGACCGCGCCTATGGCAAGTGGTGGATGATGCTCCTCGAGGGCATCAGCCTGGTTGTCATCTGCGGGATGACCCTCTTTTTGCCCGATGTAACCTTGTCTTTCCTCGTGATGGTCATCGGTATCTACCGTGTGGCCATGGGAGTTTTTTACCTGATTGTCGGTATCGCCAACCGGGTAGAGTACGGCGTGAGCAACGGCTTTAGCTTTGGGCGGGGCATTGTCGATATTTTAGTGGGGGCGGCATTTTTGCTCTGGCCCGCCACCATCATATCTTTCTTTGTCGTGCTTGTGGGCATCTGGGCCATCATCACCGGCATTGTGCTGCTGGTCATGGGCGGAAGCTCTCTGGGCATGGGCCGGATTATAAAAATTGTGCTCGGCGTGCTTCTGATCATTTTTGGTATTTTTACATTTATTAACCCTGTTGGGCAGGCAGTGTTCTTCATTGTCTTCCTTGGAATTGTGCTGGGGATTCTTGGGTTTTTCTTTATTATTCAGTCTTTCAGTATGAAAAAGAGCTATAAAGAGCTGAAAAAACTGAATGAAGGCTTCAAAGATTACGATGTGCATTAATTGAAAAGGTTGTATCTCTTTTTTACCCTTGAAACCATATAGAAATAAGGTTAAACTTATCCTAACAACTGTGTATCTTTAAGACATCAGGGTAAGATGAAACTAAGAATTAAAGTGCAAAGGAGAAAAATTAAGTGAAAACAGTACAAATTAAAAACGACATTTACTGGGTCGGCGTCAACGACCATGAAACCTACCTGTTTGAGGGCATGTGGCCCATCGATCAGGACGGGGTGGCCTATAACGCCTATATCATCAACGACGACAAGGTCGCTGTTGTGGATACGGTAAAATCCTTTAAACAGGGCGAATATATCGAAAAGATCAAGTCCATTATCGGTGACAAGAAGGTTGATTACCTCATCGTTAACCATATGGAACCAGACCACTCCAGCTCCATCGCGGATCTGCTGGCCGTTTATCCGGATATGCAGATCATCGGCAACAAAAAAACCTTCCCGATCATGAAGAATTTCTACAATATTGATAAAAACATACTGGAAGTCGCCGACGGCGATACCCTGGATCTGGGCCATCACGAGCTGCAGTTCTACATGACGCCAATGGTTCACTGGCCGGAATCCATGGTCACTTACGACGCAACCGACAAGGTTCTGTTCTCTATGGACGTGTTTGGCAGCTTTGGCAGCACCGACGGCAGTATTTTTGACGATGAAAATGATGTGGCTTCCTACGAGGACAACACCAGACGCTACTATGCCTGCATTGTGGGCAAGGTCAGCGGGCAGGCTCAGAAAGCGCTGCAGAAACTGGGACCACTGGACATTCAGACCATCTGCCCGTCCCATGGCCTTATCTGGAGAAGCAATCCAGGCTACATTGTAGATTTCTACGACCGCATGAGCCGCTATGAAACGGAAGAGGGCGTTGTCATCGCCTATGGTACCATGTACGGCAATACGCTGCACTCCGCAGAGCTGCTGGCAGGCTACCTGAAGGACGCTGGCGTGAAGACTGTTAAATTATTCGATGTTTCCAAAACCGATATTTCCTACATTGTCAGTGACATGTGGAAATACACAGGCCTGATTCTGGGCGCGCCGGCTTATTACGGCCGCATTTTCCCGAAAATGGCCAACCTGTTATACAAGGTGGAAGAAATTGGCGTAAAGAACCACAAGGTGGGCTTCTTTACAGACTTTAGCTGGAGCAACGGGGCAGACCGTTACTTTAATGCATTTACAGAAAAGGCAAAGGCCGATGTGGTTGGCGACATGGTCAACGTCCAGGGCCTGGCAGACGCAGAAGACGAAGCGAAGCTTAAGGCATTGGCAGATGCCATGGCCGCAGCCATCAAATAAGACGTTCGCCAGCCTGACCGCACTGGGAGGAGGATAAAAATGAAAATAGTAGTAGGTATGTCCGGCGGGGTGGACTCTTCCGTCGCGGCCCTGCTTTTAAAGCAGCAAGGGTATGACGTCATTGGCGTTTTTATGAAAAACTGGGAGGAAAAGGACGAAGACGGAGTCTGTACCGCCACTGAGGACTATGAAGATGTCCAGCGTGTGTGTGAGACCATTGATATTCCCTATTACACGGTAAACTTTACCAGGGAATATTACGACCATGTTTTTGCCTATTTTCTCGATGAATACAAAAAAGGCCGTACTCCGAATCCCGATGTTCTGTGCAACAAGGAAATTAAGTTCAAACGATTTTTAGATTACGCTCTGGGGGTGGTCGGCGGCGATGTGCTCGCGACCGGCCACTATGCCCAGAAGGATGTGCATGAAGGAAAATTCCGTCTGATCCGCGCCTTTGACCATAACAAGGACCAGACCTATTTCCTCTGCCAGCTTGGCCAGCATCAGCTGGAAAATGTCATGTTCCCCATCGGGCACCTCGACAAAAAGGAGGTCCGTGAGATTGCGGAAAAGAACAACCTCATCACTGCGGACAAAAAGGACAGCACGGGAATCTGCTTTATCGGAGAACGCAACTTCACCAAGTTCCTGAGCCAGTACCTGCCCGCCCAGCCCGGAGAAATCCGGGATCTCGACGGCAATATCAAGGGAAAGCACGAGGGCCTCATGTACTATACATTGGGTCAGCGCCGCGGCTTGGGTATTGGCGGACAGGGCACAGGCGAGCCCTGGTTTGTGGTGGAAAAGGACCTGAAGGACAATGTGCTCTACGTGGTTCAGGGTGAAAAGCATCCGGCTCTGTATTCCAGATCGCTGGAAGCCACAGATACCAGCTGGGTGGCCGGCGAAGCACCGGCCCGGGAGTTTTCCTGTACGGCCAAGTTCCGTTACCGGCAGCCCGATCAGGGCGTCCACGTCACGGTGAGGGACGATGGCGGACTGCATGTTGATTTCGATAAAGATCAGAAGGCTGTCACGCCGGGCCAGGAGGTCGTCCTGTATGACGGCCAGGTATGCCTGGGCGGGGCAACCATTGACAGCATTGAGAAAATTTAATACAATACCATGCAAAAAGAGCGTATTCTCCATTTGATGGGGAACACGCTCTTTTTGTGTTTATGTTAAAGGCATAATGTTTGAAAAATCAACCTCCCGGTTAAATGCGATGGCCTCCTGTCCGATACGGTCAAGCTCCGCCTTTGGCACCCCAAGCAGCATCTCCCGGGAGGAGCTCAGGAAATTGGCCATTTCCGCGATATTCACTGTGCCGAGGGCCCCTTCCACATAGTCAATAACCATCTGCACCCGGCCGCCGTAACCAAATTTCTGCGCCATGTTGGCATAAGCATCGTCCACAAAAATGTGATAATCCTTGAGAGACTGATGATAGACCTCGGTGATAAAGTCGGCCAGCTCGCTGCCGCCATAGTTGGTCGAATGGACAGATTGGGCCTGGGTGAACTCATAATAAAAACGTTTTGTGTTTTCTTCGGTCAGCAGGTTTTCATAGTAGGGGATACTGGCGTAGAAGTGAAGCTCCAGGGCATTCAAGGGTTTGTCGGTATTTTCCAACGTGTGGTCATAGAGCCGTTCAAGAAAAATTTTCAGAATGGAGGAGACGATCGCTTCCTTTTTCTTAAAATGATAGGATAATGAGCCGAGAGCAATCCCTGTATCATCCGCGATGTCCTGCATTCTTGTTTTACTGTAGCCGTCACAGTAAAAATGCTTCTTGGCATTTTCAATAATCCTTTCACGGGTGCTGCTGTTTTTTTTCTTCTCTTCCATTGTCATTTTGCTCCTTTAGCGCATTTTCGGTATCGTGCTGATATGCACTATTATAGCAGATAATCCTTAGACAAAAAAATAAAAATACTTTAAAT
>OCAG01000707.1_pt1 | contig 17512 bp, 9 predicted proteins | sample 1477111 | NCBI WGS metagenome assembly OCAG01 (sample SAMEA2580288, study PRJEB22360) | human gut metagenome | biome: human gut; feature: human-associated habitat; material: faeces | place: Denmark | collected 2008/2010 | reverse complement strand
TATGGAGTTTCATTGTTTTTCACGGATACGATCGGGTCTGAGATACGGGGAGAGGATATTTACGGGAATCCCATTATTTATTATGAAGTATTAAGACCGGGATATAATATAACAAGTTCCCTCGCTAATTTGTACGTGATTCCTTGTGATGATGATCCCACAACGATCGAAGCCGCGAAGTTTATGTTAGAGTTTGTCGGACCGCGCCTATCGAAAAATGATAAACATCGTCCGTACACGTATTATTTTTGTGATTCACTCTACACCCTTGCCGGTAGCACGAAGAAAGATCTGGAGTTGCTCCAGTCCATGAAAACAACCGCAGCGGGAATTGCTGGTTTTATTACCAAAAATGAGGAAGAACGAAAAGAGTGGGCCGGTCGGATTCTGGCTAATGCTGTTGTTGATAAATTTCTTGGAGCTTATGAAGTGGAGTTGGAAGATTTTTATGCAATAACGAACGAGGGATCTACTTCATCTCCTTATGGAGCTTATGTGAACAATCGTCTGGGATTGTTTATTCCGCCCGGGCACCTTGCTACATTGTATGATTTGGGATTCGTTGATTATGGCGTAATTACTTTTTTTAGTACATATGTAAGGTTGTATAATCCTACGGCAGTTGAAGATGTTGAAGATTTTCTTGCCAGATGTTACGCTTTTACGGATGAAGAGATAGAAGCTAAATTTGGCACGTATGATAAAATCACGCGCAAGTTCAAGATTATGCAAGAGCTTTTTGAACGTTTTAAGGATGAAGTATTAGAGGAAAACTAGGGAAAATTCAATTTACGAATAACTGTAACAAGAGAAGGAATCGGTGAAGTCTGTGTAACCGATTATTACCGGTTCCTTTTTTAATAATTTAGACCGTGAAGCATTGTCTTGAACACGATGCTCTGGCGGGTTTATGTATCAATAAAAATCGTTTGTATGGAAAATCCAATTGTAGAAGTAAAACATTTGTATCATCGTTATTCAACTCAATGGGCAATAGAAGACATTGATTTCGAGATTAATCAGACTGGCGTGGTCGGTCTGTTAGGTTCGAATGGTGCGGGAAAGTCCACGATGATGAATATTATTTGCGGCGTGTTGAAACAGACACGGGGCGAGGTTTTGATAAATGGCGTTAATATGTTGAAGGATCCGGTTCGTGCCCGTATGAATATCGGTTTTTTACCGCAAAAGTTACCTTTGTATCCGGATTTAACAATTGATGAGTATCTTCGTTTTTGCGCGGAGATTCATTGGATGGATCGGAAGATTATCGATAAAGCCATCCGGGAAACAGAAGAGCGTTGTGGTATTTCACACATGAAAGATCGTTTGTTACGACATCTTTCCGGGGGATACCAGCAACGGGTGGGTATCGCACAGGCGATCCTGCATGACCCGAAATTCGTGGTGCTGGATGAACCTACCAATGGATTGGATCCTAATCAGATATTGGAAGTACGCCATTTGATACGGGAAATCGCGGAGGAACGTACCGTGATGCTTTCCACTCATATACTGGCAGAAATGCAGGCTATTTGTTCAACAATCAAGATGATAGAGCATGGGCGGGTTGTGTTTTCCGGTAGCGTGGAAGAATTTGATAATTATATTGAACCTGACACGCTTTACATGGAATTTGATTTACCCCCGTTACCGGATGAATTGATGTCACTTCCCGGCATCAGTCGAGCCGAGAGCGTGGGGGAGCATGGAATGCGTGTTCGTTATGACGGGGATCGGGACACGATTAAATTCATCATCCGTGAAAGTCAATCCCGTGGATGGGAAATAACGGAGATTCGAGCCGAGAAGAGTTCAATGGAAACCGTGTTTGCAAAATTGTCGGGAAAACAATAGTGGTGTCTGAATAGGTATAAATAATTTATAAATAAGAATATATGAGAGTAATATATAGAATAGCCCGATTAGAGTTATTAAATCTTTTTTATTCGCCGGTAGCGTGGCTTTTGCTTATTCTTTTCGTTTTTATGGTAGGAATGAGCTTCGGGGGGAATATCGAATCTATAGCTAAACAACAAGAACTTAGCATGCGGTTATTCTCCGGATTATCCCAAAATTTGTTTGAGTATAGGGTATGGAAAAAAGTGCTGGAAATATTTTACATGATCATGCCTTTATTGACAATGGGATTAATCAGCCAAGAATTTAACCGGGGATCGATAAAGTTACTTTTTTCTGCGCCAATCACGGGACGGCATATCGTACTGGGGAAATACCTGGGAATCATGTTGTATGGTTTATTGCTGATTGGAATTTTATTAGTTTATGTCGTGATTGCAGGTTGCCTTGTCGAATCATTTGACTGGGCGGCAGTCTTGACCGGTTTGCTCGGCTTGTTTCTTTTGTACGGGGTGTATGCGGCGGTGGGTTTGTTTATGTCAGCATTGACTACTTACCAGATAGTGGCTGCTATCGGAATGTTGGTGTTGTTGACTGCATTAAATTTGGTATCGGGAATCTGGCAGGATTATGCATTTGTTCGGGAGGTGACCTATTGGTTATCTATCAGCGGGCGTGTTGACACGTTCAACCGGGGAATGATTTGTAGTGAAGATGTACTTTATTTCCTTATTTTGATTGCAATGTTCCTCTGCTTTACCGTGTTAAGAATACAATTGTACCGGGAGGTATGTTCTTTCGGGGGAAAGATCGTGCGTTATCTGGGAGTATTTATTGTGGCTATGTTGCTGGGATACATAACATCTCGACCGATGATGAAAATGTATTATGACGCTTCTCACACGAAGAGGAACACGCTGACGCAAATGAGTCAGGATATTGTAGCCCAACTGGATGGCGGGATGAAAATCACATCTTACGTGAATTTGTTTGGCGGAGGTTATAATATATCGACGAAGGGAATTAAGCGGGATATGGCTCGTTATGATCAATATCTTCGTTTTAAGCCGGAGATAAAAATTGATTACGTGTTTTATTATCATGCGGATACGACGACAGAAGCGTTTAAAAGGCGTTATCCCGAAAAGACATTATGGGAAGCGGCTCAAGATGCGGCTAAATTGAGTGGTACTCGATTGGGACAATATTTGCCTCAGGAAGAAATGATGAAGAAAATAGATCTTCGTGATGAGAACTATCGATTTGTCTGTTTGATAGAACGGGAGAATGGTCGAAAGACTTTTTTGCGCACATTCTCTGATGGAAGGCGAGTTCCCAGTGAAGTCGAAATTTCTGCTGCGTTGAAACGGCTTGTGATGCGCCTGCCTAAAGTGGGCTTTGTATCAGATCATAAAGCCCGCTCAATCACAGGAGATAAAAATCGGGACTATTCGTTTATGGTATCGGCGAAAACCTATCGTTACGCGTTAATAAATCAAGGATTTGATGTGGCAGATATTCGTTTGGAGCGTGGAGAACACGAGTTGGATAGCGTGGATATTCTTGTCATATCGGAACCATTGGAGTCTTTTAGCACCGGGGAATTAGAAATATTGAATCGTTATGTAGAAAGTGGTAAAAACCTAATACTGGCGGGCAAACCGAAAACAAAATCTCATCTAACTCCTTTGATGGAGTTATTAGGATTGCGTTTTGAGCCGGGGATACTGGTACAACATCAGATAGAGGAGTACCCGATGAACCTACTCCTCTGTAAAGTTCCCGAGAGTGCAAAGGAAACCTCCCGGTTGTGGAGAAGTTTATACACGCAGACAAATACAGGAAGAGCTCCACGTTCATTAGTTATGCCGGAAGCCTCGGCTATTGAACAGGTTGAAAATAAAGGGTATCGTGTATTCCCATTGTTGATAACCCGTGATCCTGCCGGTTGGAATGAGATTGAGACCATTGATTTCGTGAATGATACAGCACGATTGAATCCAAAAGTCGGCGAACGGGCGGGAGTGAAAACCACAATGATGGGTTTGGAACGCGTACAAGCGGGTAAAAATCAACGAATCGTGGTTCTTGGGGATGCTCATTGTTTTAGTATGGGAGAATTGTCAAGTGGTCGAAGGGGTATCGGTGCGGCAAATGATAACTTGATTATGGCAATGTTCAACTGGTTGTCTTACGAAGAACTACCTCTAAATGCCTCTCGTCCTAATTCCCGTGATAATCACTTGAATTTGGGAATGAAAGCCGGTGCTACAATGGAAATGGTGTTAAAATGGATTCTTCCGGCAATACTTCTTTTATTAGCTATTGTGTTGTTAATTAGAAGGAAAGGGAAGTGAGTGCGTGAATGTTTGTAACGAATTACGATAAGGTATTTTGTATTCAAGAGTAAAAAGTTTTTTATGGAGGAGAGGATCTGACAAATTTGAGATCCTCTCCTTGTCATTTTATAGTATCTACCGGATTCATCCGGGAGGCTTTAAATGCTTGCCATACCACGGTCAGCGTGCCAATAACGACTGCCGCAATACCGATAAAAATAAATGATACCGGAGAAATTCCGTTTTTATAAACGAACTGTGTGAGCCACTGTGCCGAGCAGTAATAGGCAATCGGCGCCCCGATGCAAAAAGCAATCAGAATCCATTTGATAAAACGGGCGCACAGTAACACGGCGATTTGGTTTTCACTGGCCCCGTTGATTTTACGCAGGCTAATCTCTTTCCGCCTGTTCTCCACGGAGAACCATGCTAATCCGAATAATCCTAAACCGGCTAGCAAAATGCTGATATAGGAAAATATTGAAAGAATTTTCATGACTTGTAACTCTTCTTCGTGAAACTCCATGTAGCGTTCAGACAGACTACAAGTTTTTATTTCGATTGCTCCCGGAGCAACTTGTTTCCAAAGTGCATTAATCTTTTCTTCAACTATTTTTCGGGTACCGGGTTGAATACGGATAATATGACGATCGGACCCGGTATCACTGAATCGAATAAATAATGGCGTGATCTCTCGGGTGAGTTTATCTCTTGGATAATCGGCAACGACCCCAACTATTGTGAAGGTTTCATCCCATATTTGGAATGTTTTACCTAAAGGTTCTGTTATCCCTTGTTTTTTTAGAAAAGTCTCGTTCACGATGACTTCATATAATCCTTGTTTCCCTGGGGTGAAAAGTCTTCCTTCCAGAAGTTGTATATCATAAAAATCAAAGAATGAGAGATCGGCATCCGTACAATCCACGTACATGTTGTCTAGTCCGTAAGTGCAATTTTGAGTGATTGCGCTCATTGTGCGATGTGTGATCTCCGGGATGGAAGTGAGTTGATCATAGAAAATTTTAATCGTTTCATCTTCTACTGAATATAGTCCCCACCCTAATATCAAAATTTCATTAGCGTGTGGACGGCAATGCGTTGCAAAGTCCATTTGGTGATGAATGTTTACCACCGTTGTCGTTAGAATGATGGATATGGTAAACTGGGTAATCACAATATTGCGAATGAGAATGGTTTTTTGTTTTCATTCTTTAGAATTTCGGATAGAGAATTTTTATTGATTTTTAGGATCACGTATAAAGGAGGTATGATGATAATTGTACCGAGTAAAAGAATCAGCGCCAGTGGGGTATATCCGGCATATAAATCCGATAGACATAAATCGGAAGTAATGAACGTATTGAAATAAGGGATAAGTACATGGATGATGCCGATGGATACGATAAAGGAAAACATAACGAGTAATCCGGTTTCCATGATTAACTGTTTACGTATTCCTTGTTTTGATTCTCCCGAAATAAGTTGAATCCCGGTTGTTTTTAATTGCTGTATGGTACGGGTCAGACAAATGTTGATGTGGTTGAAACAAGCGATGATAAAGATGAGTATGGCAACACCCATGCCTAAGTAAACGAAAGAAGGATCACGTTTGAAGATTAATCCTCTTTCGTATAAATGCCTTGTTTTTGAAAAATAAAGTTCTTTGGCTGGTTTTAGATAGATTGTTTTATCCTCAAATTGTCCTTCGTTTCGATCGTTTATTTTTGCCATGAATTTTTGAACCGTAACTTCGGGTGTGAGTTCGATAAACGTATAAAAAGGGAATCCGGTAATTTGTGAAATTTCCTCGTCTGGGAGTCCTCGCAATATCCCGTAATGAAGAAAACTTTTTTGGGAATCGTCGATAACAGTTGTGATCGTGTGAGATTGGAATATCGTTTTATAGGTATTTTCTTTCCCATTAAAATAGCGTATACTATGTCCTAACGTGATTGATTTTCCGATGGGGTTAGCTATTCCAAAGTATTGGAGGGCAAAAGATCGAGTAACAGCAATTTCGTTAGATGACAAAAGCGTTTTGTGTAAATCTCCTGATAAGAGGGGAAGTTTAAAGAATTCTGTGAAGCTAGGTGTTGCAGAATAAGCATACATGTAGTCTGATTCTTCGGATTCCTCTGATAAAAAAATATGTTCATTTCGGAGTACACAATAGGATTTTACCTCTGGATAGGTATTTTTGAGTTGAACTCCACTTTTCCCGGAAATGAGAGCCTCACTGGGGGTGGCATCTTGTTCTTTTTGCTCCTGAACAAGATAACAGTTTTTACTATTCAAGATAGAATGAGCGATATTATATTCGTGTATCACGAAAGTAACGAGCAGCGTGCAACACGTGATCCCCGTGATCAGGCTGATCAAAGAAATCAGCGTGTAGGTCTTGTTTTTTATCCAACCTCGAAATATGATTTTGAATTGAACGTTTTGCATGATTATTCGGTTTTAAGGGTATCTATCGGGTTATTTCTTGATGCTTTCCGGATCTGCCAGTTGGTCACGAGCAGAACAATACAAAGAGATATAACGATGGTAAGTACGAAAATCCAAGGTTGTATTTCTATCCTGTAAGCGTAATTTTCCAGCCATTTCCGGGAGGCGTAGTACGCTATCGGCAGACCGATCACGCAGGCCACGAGAACTTTTGTCATGAATTGTCGGTTAAACAGTAACATGATTTGTCGTTCCGATGCCCCGTTTACTTTCCGAAGGGCGATCTCCCTCGTTTTGCTTTCCACCATGAATATGGCAAAAGCGAATATCCCCATACCACCGATTAGAATGGCGATCAGTGAAAACAGGATCACGAGTTCCATAAAGGCCATGTCTTTTTGGTATAGGTCTGAGTAATTGTATTCCTTGCACTCGAAAATATATTCTGGGTTTCGGGATAGATATAAGTCTTGTAGATATTCAAGAATCTCTTGCCGTTTTCCCGGTTGGTAACGTATTAATAATAAATACGAGGATGGCGGCAAAATCATCGTAGGGCGTACTGGGTAATGGAGTGATTGCGTGTGATAATCTTCCGTAACTCCTGTAATTCGATAGTGAACAGAATGTTGCTGGTTTAGGATCATTCCTAGAGGGTGATCCAGTTTGAACGTTTCCACGAATTTTTTATTTACCCACACGTCGGTTGTTGATGAGTAATTATTTTCAGGCGAGGGATTAAATTCGATAGGAGTAAACTCCTGACTTTCAATAATCGGAATTTTATATACATTGGTAAAGTCTTCGTCCCCGTATGCACATACAACATCAACTTGTTTTTCCGGCTCTGTGAGAAGGGGTATTTTCTCGATGGAGGGTATGTAAGTAAAAGGTATACTCATACCGTTACATACATAAAGAATTCCGGGATGCTGAAGTAATTCTTCTTTTAGAGGTTGATAGCTGCGGGAATTGTCAAACCAGCCAACTTGAAGGATATGTTCCGTATCTATCCCTAGTGGTTTGTTTTTTATAAAATTAATTTGAGAAATAATGATGGTACAATAAAAAAGTAATGAGGTGAAAATACCGATTTGTAATATGGTTAAAATCTTGGAAAGATTTATCTGTTGTGGTTTGGGTTGGAGCATACCTCTCACACCTTCCCGGCTAACATGATGTTTAAAGTGAAAGTATAAAATGGAACAAATGATCCCCATAATCAGACATATAAATCCTACAAATACGAAATTGGAAAGGTTGAAAAGTTCAAATGGATAAATATGCTCCGGTGACAAAATCTGGATGAAATAAGGATGCAATCCATAGGTCAAAATACACGAGAGTAGAAGAATAACTCCTGTCTGTAACCCGATTTCACCGAGCAATTGATAGAATAAATGCTTGTTGCTGGCTCCATAACATTTGTGTATGGCAAAACGGGAAGAATCCCGATCTTGCTGGGCAATTCGGATAAGTAGGAAGTTTCCGGCAGCAAGTAGTAGAATAAGAATTGTGATACTCCATAATAAATAGGTTAGGGATTGAGAACCCCGTAACAATTCATCTTCTCGTAGATGCTCGGAATGAAAATAAATATCTTTCAGAGGTTGAAGTCTGTGGCTGAAATGGTTAACGTCGTCCGGCATATTGGAGGCGATTGTCGGTAATTTCTTTTCGATGGCTCGCAGGTCTGCGGTTGGTAGGATATGAAAATAGGTGTACAAAGAGTAATTTCCTCGATGTTCATCAAAATATGGGGTTCCCTGTCGGCAATCCACGATGATGTTTGCTTGAATCGTCGAGTTCGCCGGAAAATCTTTTATAACAGCAACGACTTGGCATTTGATGTCTTTTTTTCTGTTATTGATTCCATCTTTAATGGTTACCGTCTTACCAATCGGGTTCTCCTTGTTAAAGTAGCGTTTGGCACTTGTTTCCGTGAACACGATCCATGAAAAAACGGTTGTGTCAATTTTCCCTTGTATCACGGGAATCTCGAACAGATCAAAGAATGGAGGATCGACAAATGCAAGTTTAGGTTCAATGGTAAAATCTTGGTCATCCTTTATTTTTATGCGATAATCTTTTTGAAAATAGCGTGCTACCTGTACGATCTCCGGAAATGTTCGTTTTGCTGCAGGACCGAATGGCGTGTTGGTTCGGCAATTCCAGAAATCCTCATCATCGTATCGGGTGATCACCCGGTAAATATTGTCGCTGTTTTTCAAATACCCGTCCATATTCCATTCGTTTGATGTGTGACTGTATATCAGCCAAGCGGCAGAAAAGGCAATGGACAACCCGACAATATTGATCACCGTGTAAACCCTGTTGCGGGAAAGCTTGCGTACTATGAATTTAATATATTGCTTAAACATGGCTATTCGGTTTTAAGGGTATCTATCGGGTTTTGACGGGCGGCCTTTCGAGTCTGCCAAGTTGTGATGGCGAGGACTACAAAGACGGAAGTGAGGAAAACAAATATGAATAATCCCGCATGGATTTCTACTTTGTAAGCGAATCCTTTTAACCATTCTTTCGAGGCATAGTAAGCAACGGGCAGACCTATAAAACAAGCGAGAAGAACTCTTGCGAAGAATTGTTGATTAAAGAGTTGCATGATCTGCCATTCGGTAGCCCCGTTTACTTTACGTAGGGCGACTTCCCGGGTTTTACTTTCAACCATGAAAGTAGAGAATGCGAAAATACCCATGCCACCAATGAGAATAGTTATGAGGGCGAACAAGATGATGAGTTTTACAACGGCAATATCTTTGCCGTATAATTCTGAAAAATTATATTCTTCACATTTAAAAACGGTATTGGGGAATTTCTCTTGGAACATTGTCCGGATGTAACGATATACGTTTTGGAATTCTCCCGTTTGGTAGTGAACGATCATCGTGGAGGATATTTGAGGGAATTCGTACATGATGATTGCAGGTTCCGTGTATTTGTATAGCGGGAAATACTGGAAATCGTCCACGACCCCCACTATTTTGAGAGGGTACTCATGATCCCATAAGTTGAGAATGGTTTCCAACGGGTGTTCTAATTGAAGAGCTTTCACGAGAGACTGGTTAACGATAGCTTCTCGGATATGGTTGGGACGGATTCTTGCAAATTCTTTCAGATCAATAGGATAGTTATACTTTTTTAGGCATCGGCCTTCTTGAAGTTGAATTTGGTATGTATCGATATAGTCAGCGTCGCCGAGAATGATACGAGCTTTAATGGTTTTCTCCGGTTGGTTAGGTATTGAGATCGGCTCGGCTCTTTCGTAGCATGGGAGGGGGTAACCATTACTGGCGTTAAGTATGGCAGGGTGATGTCGCAGTTCTTGTTTTAGGGTTTCGTATCGAAATTCATTGTCCGGCCAGTAAAAATATAAGATGTTTTCCTGATTGAATCCCAAATCCATGTGTTGCATGTAGTTCATTTGCCTTGATACCACGAGGGCACTGAAAAGGAGGGCGCTGAAAATTGTAATTTGTACAATTGTAAGTATTTTTTTTATATCCTTATACCCGGGAGCAGGTTGGATGGCCTGTTTGAGTCCGTTATGGTTTAATCTTCTATGAGTGTATAAGTGTAATGCAAATCCGGTTAAGAACATGGCGAGGAAGACAAGTAAGAGGAATCCCGCGAATTTTTGAAAGGATAGATGAAACCTATACGGGTGTTCCGGAGAGAGAATTTCTATGATGTACGGGTGCAACACGTAAGCGAGTGCGAAAGATAAAAGTAAGGCACATAGAGTGTGAATACCAATTTCCAGCGATAACTGGAGTCGTATTGTCCGGTTGTCAGCCCCGAAACATTTTTGTATGCCCATTCGGGTAATATTTTTATTTATTTGGGCCGTTTTGATCATGATGTAGTTGCCTAGTGCCAAAAATAGGATCAGTAAAATAATTCCATAGAGAAGGAGAGACAAGGATATTTGGCCTCGTAAAATGGCCTCGGGATGAAGGTGGTTTGAATGAAAATAGATGTCTGTTAGGGGTTGTAATTGGCATCTGTATTCATTGGCTTTCAAGTAAGAGTTGTTTTTTTCGATCATTTGAGGTATCATTCGCTCGATGACGGAGATGTCTGCCGTTGATGCAAGTTGAAGATAGGTATAGGAGGAACAACATCCCCAATAGAGTATATCCCTATTTTTTGAGATGACTCGACTGTCAATAAAAATGTCGGATTGAATGGAAGAATTTGCCGGTAAATCTTCGATCACAGCTACAATCCGGGCTACACATCCGTGGTCTTTTTCGGAATCCAAGTCTTTGATGAAGACAGTTTTATCGATAGGATTTTGGCCGCCGAAGTGCTGTTTTGCGTAGTTTTGGGTGACGACGATCCAATTTAATACTGTGCTGTCGATTTTTCCTTGTATAATTGGGAAATCAAACATTTGAAAGAAATTTTCATCTATAAAAAGACTTTTGGGAATGGGGATATACTCTTCCGTCTCGTTGTTTTTTATTCCGTAAGAGTTGCTGGGCATAATTCTGGTGTAATTGACAATGCTGGGGATTTCCTGTTTGGCATAAGGACCGATTAGGTAGGCGGTAAGACTTTCCCACTCCTTGGATTCTAGGTATTGGTTAGTAATCCGGTAGATGTTTCCTGCATTGGAATGAAACTTGTCCATTGTGCATTCCGTGATCACGTGATTCGAGATCAATAACGTGATGGAGAAGGCTATGGCCAACCCCACGATATTGATGACGGTGTATATCTTGTTCTTTTTCCAGTTGCGGAGGATAATTTTGAAATATTGCTTAAACATGACTATTCGGTTTTAAGGGTATCTATCGGGTTTAACGTTGCGGCATACCAAGATTGGCGAATCACGGTAATAATGCCTATCATAATTACGAGCAATATACTCGTGATAAAAATCCACGGGGATAACTCGGCCCTGTACACGAATTGCGAAATCCATGCGTTAGCCAAATACCAAGCGATTGGAATACCGAGAAGTGAGGCCCAGATCATCCATTTCACAAAACGTCCGCACACGAGCAGTACGATTTGCTTTTCGGTTGCCCCGTTGACTTTCCGCAGGCAAATTTCTTTCGTCCGACATTCAACCGAATACCACGCTAACCCGAATAATCCCATGCAAGAGAGTAGCATACTGATCCATGTGAATACGGAAACGATTCGTGCCGTCCGAAACTCTTCCTTGTGTATATCCCTGTAAATCTCGGCCAAAGAGGTAAAAAACAACGGTGATTCATCAGGAGCGATCGTTTTCCACAAGCTCTGCATCCGGGCAATCGTGGCCTCAACCTCTCCCGGTCGGGTTTTAATCACCGAGCCTCTGGCGTTTACCCAGTCATCTGTCTCCCGGATGATAATTAACGGTTCGACCTCGTTCGTGACGTGAGCAATAGCGTAATCCTTGATGACTCCGCAAATTACGAAGTCCATCCCGTCATGTGAAAAAGATTGCCCGACTGGGTTTTCGATCTGTTTCTTTCTGATCAGCGATTCATTCACCAGCACCTTGTGGATCGAAACATCGGTAGCATGACACAAGGAATCCCCTGCCACGAGTTCGGTGTGATAAAAACGGAAAAAGCGTTGATCCATTTTTAGCGTGTTGGCATTAAACTCCCGGTTAGCGATGGCCCCATTCATGAGCGGGAGGGTAGAGGTGTAGTCAACAACTTCCGGCAACGTGATCACTTGCTCCTTGAATGTCTTCCACGAATGTTCGTCGGGAATATATTCGTGTTCTATGGAAACAATCGATTCCGCGTCCGGGCGAATGTGTGTGATATATTCGGTCTGCCCTTTTATCGTGAGGAAAAGGGCCAGTAAAATGATCGAAATTGTGAATTGGACAACAATAATTCCGGCAATCAGCGAGCGATGAAACGTGTAATTTTTCCTTAGAATATCAGCCAGTGCCACCCGTTCCGCTTTGTACAGGATATAAATTGACGGGAACAGGATCACGGCGACAAGGGTATAGAAAATGATCGGTAGCGTTTCTCCCCGGAACAGATCGATAAAAGCCAGCTTGGAATCCATAAAGGCATTAAACGTCGGTAATACCGTGTAAATCAATGCCAGTGAAATAATGAAAGCAAAGCCTACTTGGAGTGCCGTTTCTTGAATCACCTGCCACCGGATTTCGTTCCGGGAGGCCCCGTGTATCAGTTGTTGAGCGGAATAGAGCAAACGCTGGAACGACCGGGTCATGTTGATATTCACGTGATTAAAACAAGCGATAATCAGAATAAGTAGAGCGATATACAGGCTGGTTTGCAACTGTTTATAATCCCGGTACCTGAAAAGTCGGTTCTCGGAATAATCTTTCGTGTAGTACGCCTGTTCGATGGGGAGCAGGAAAAGCGGGGTGGCGTTTTCATCCTTTTCTTGCAGGGCGGATAGATCACTTCCCGCTTGCACTTGCACCACGTTATGATACCACGAAGTGCTGAAAGGTTGTCGGGCAATCTCTTCCGGGGATAACCCGAAAAGCAGCTCGTAATACAGGACACTTGGTTGGCGATCGTCAATGACTGAGGTGATCGTGTAGTCTTGGTTGACTTGTTGTTGTGAAACCCCGTAACCGTCCCCGTTCTTCACGAATACATCTTTGTAGGTTTCGAGCGAGAGAACCTCTCCCGCCGGGTTTTCCTTCCCGAACGTGCGGAGGGCAAAACTCCGGGTTATCGCGATCTCCAAGGGATGCGATAAAGTTTGTTTTAAATTCCCGCTAATCATTTCCGGCTGGAAAAGCGTGTCGAAACCGGGAGTTACTTTATAAGCGTTATCAATCTCCAGCTTGTGCTTTCCCCGGTGCATGACGACAAATTCTTGTCGGAAAGTGCAGTACCCCGTCACCTGCGGGTATTTCTCGTGTAGTTTTTGGGCAGCCCCGACCGGGGTATCGTACGTTTTCAGTTCCGAGTTATGGTAAAAATTATCTTTCGTTTGCACCACGTAAAGCTGATCCTCTCCGGGCGTGGAATGTGCCGTTCGCCGTTCGTGCATGGCAAACCCAATCAGTAGCGTGCTGCACGTGAGACCGATAACCAGACTGAATGTCGAGATACAGGGATATATTTTGTTTTTACCCCAATGCCGGAATAATATTTTATATTGGAACATCCGCATGATCATTCGGTTTTAAGGGTATCAATCGGGTTTCGGCGTGTGGCCCGGCGTATTTGCCAGCCGGTGACGAGAACCACCAGTAGCAAAGTCCCCCCGATCACGCAAACGGTAATCCAAGGACTTATCGTGACTTTGTACGCGAAACCTTGCAACCATTGTCGGCAAATCAGATAGGAACAGGGAATCCCCACGACACAGGCGACCGCTACTTGCCCCGTGAAAATACGGTTCAGGTAAATCATAATTTGCCCTTCCGAGGCCCCGTTCACCTTGCGGAGAGCGATCTCTTTGGTCTTACTCTCGGCGATGAAAACAGAAAAGGCAAGTACTCCCATGCCCCCGATCAATAGGGCGATGCCCGTGAATATATACACGAGATGTCCCAGCATGATTTCCCGCTCGTATAGTTCGGAATAGGGATATTCTTGGTAACTCATCAGCGTTTCCGGGTGACGGGTTTCGTGTAATTGTTGCAGGTAACGGATCATCTCGCTTCGTTTCCCTTCCCGATACCGGACGATGAGGGTGAACGACATTCCCGGAAGGTCACTACCGATCATGACGGGTTGAATCGGTTCGTAGAGTGAACGATAATGGAAGTCCTGCACGATCCCCACGATTTGCATTTTGGCGGTTCCGTCACTCAGTAGCGTTCCGATCGGGTGACTCAATCCCATTTGCCGCACGAACTTCTGGTTCACGACAATCTCCACGACGTCCACGGGCTTACGGGAATAGATTCCCGGTGTCGTGACCTTCGTTTTGGCATCCCGTCCTTCCACGAGTTTTAACTGGTAGGTACGGAGGAAATCTTCGTCACACAAGAGCGAGTAGGATGGTATGCTTTTTTCCGGTTGCTCGGCCAAATGAATATCCCAGTGCGCCCAGTTCCCGATCGGGAGTAAGGCCCCGCAACTCACGGCCAGCACGTCCGGGTGTCGCGACAACTCTTCCTTCAGAGACGTGATCTCGTAGGGATTCGGCCAATCGAAAGAAATCGTGTTCCGGTTATTGTAACCCAGCGGTTTATTTTGGAGATAATCTATTTGTCGGAGAAACACGATGGAGAAAAAAAGCAACCCGCAGAAGATTGTCAGTTGGGCAATCATCAGAATTTTCTTCAAATCCAGCGACGAGCGGGAAGAGGTAATCGTGTTTTTCAGTCCGGAAGAGTTGAGTTTTCGGCTGATATGCCCGTAAGTAATTCCCCCGACGCATCCGGCAAACAGCAGGAAGATGAGCAGGAAACCGATGACTTCCGTTCCGCTCAAATAAAATGGAAAGGGATGCTTGGGCGAAATGATTTGTGCGAAATAGGGATAAAAAATAAAGGTCAGCACGACCGTCAGGGCGAAGGCCGTCACGGTATATATGCCTATTTCCTGCAACACCTGCACGAAAATATTTCGATTACTACTCCCGAAATATTTTTGTATGGCAAACCGTTCCGCGTTTTTATCCGCTAGGGCTAGTTTGATGATGAGGTAATTACAAAATGCCAGCGACAGAATGAGTAAGAGGATTCCGAACAGAATCCAGGTAAAAGTTCCCGACCCTTGGGCAAAGGAGAGGTCAAAGTCCTGTATGTGATCCGAGTGCAGGTACATTTCCCGTAACGGTTGTAACTGCAATAGCTCCTTTTGTTCCCGAATATAATCAGACTCCCGGTATTCAATTTGAAGTAATTGCTCTTCAACCTTTTGGACATCCGCCCCGTCGGTTAATTGAATAAACGTCTGCACGGCGTTTCCCATGTTGTACCGGAACGAATGTTCTATCACGGAAAAATCCAGAATCACGTCGGCTTGAATGGATGAACGGGGCGGCATATCTTTCATGATCCCGGCAATCCGGAATGTCGAAACACTTCCACTCGTGTACAGGTTTTCCAGATATACCAGTTTCCCTATGGGATTTGTATCCTTAAAGTGACGCCGGGCAATACTTTCCGAAATCACCACCCAGCCGGGGTGTTCGAAGGCTTGAATACTCCCCGTCACGAGCGGGAACGTGAACATACTGAACAATTGTCGATCCGCGTACCCGCAGGAAATCCCGGTTTGATAGTGATCGTTATTCTCCCAGCGAATTTTCATCTCCCGTGCCGTGATGATCCGGGTATAGTCAGCCACTTCCGGCAGTTCCGCTTTGGCAATCTCTCCCAGCGAGCTGCAAACCTCTGAACCCCAGTGGGTATTCCCGTCGGTTTGAACCGTGATCCGGTAAATGTGGTCAACATTCTCGTGGAACGTGTTTGTCTGCCACTCTTTTACCAGAAAAGTATAAATAAATACGGAGGCGGTGAGAGCCACGGCCAGCCCGATCGTGTTGATCACGAAATAGCCTTTCCGTTGAAAAATCTGACGTCCTACCAGTTTGAGATGATACATATCGTGTTATTTTTAGCCGTGTTGCAAAGTACAAAAAATCACTTGAAAATAAGTCGTTCATTGTCGCCAAACATTTCGTACCCCGACGTGATGATCTTTTCACCCGGTTGGAGTCCTTCTGTCACTTGATAATAACGGGGATTCTGTTTGCCGATTTTTATTTTTCGCCGGAAAGCCTCTGTCCCGTCGGGCGACAACACGTATATCCATTGTCCCCCGGTGCTTTGGTAAAAAGTACCTCTGGGAATCAGTATCCGCCGCGCCGAGTTGCAGGTTCAGATGGTACGTCTGTCCCGTCCGGATATTGGGAGGGACGGTAGTCGTGAACTCCAAGTCGGTCTTGAACTGCCCGTCCTTCACGTCGGGGTACACCTTGATCACCCCCATCTGGTAATCCTTCCCTTGTCGTTCCAACGTGGCGGTCAACCCCTTGCGTACCCGATCGATATAATGTTCGTCGATTTGTGTCATCACCTTGTAATCGTTCAGCACGTTGATCTTCCCGATCTGGCTACCGGCCCCCACCACCTGACCGATCTCCACGTTCAGGTCGCTCAACTGCCCGTCGATCGGGGCGCACACGTTAAGCCGGGCATAGCGTTCCTGTGTCAGTCGCAGGTTACGCCGGGCATTCTCCATTTTTTGCTTGAGCATAATGACCTGCGAGTGGCGGCGAATGGAATCTTTCGTTTGTTTTTCCGTGATCAGCTCTCGGTTGTGGATGGCGTACTCGTAATCTTCCTTGGCCACGAGATACTCTTCCTTGGCGATCAAGTCTTCCTCGAAAAGTTGCTTGTTTTGCAAGTATTTTCGTTTCTTTCTTTCCACGTCAAGCTCCAGCGTTAACCGCTCCTGTTGCAGGTTCAGCTCTTCCCGTTCCAAGTCTAGTAAGCTATTCTGCACGGAATTCTCTTCCTCGGCGAACCGATCCTTGCTATTCAGTATCTCCGTTTCCAGATTCTTGCTTTCGAGCCGGATAATGACCTCTCCCGCCTTCACCATTTCTCCCTCTTCCACGAGAATCTCCTTCACGTTTCCCCCTTCCTGCACGGTTAACTGCGAGAACGTCAACGGTTCCACGTTCCCCATGATCCGGATATAGTCATGGAATATCCCTTGGCTCACGTCCTCGATAGTCACTTTCTCCTTGTCCACCCGCAAAGCCGATTCGTGATTGCCGAACACGGCCCACCCGGCAAACCAAAGAATAAATATTCCCCCGATGAGGTAAGGTATATGTTTCCTCTTAATTCCTCTTTTTTGTTCTATTAGTCGATCCACGGTTTAATTTTTAAATTTTAGATTTTAAATTTTAGATTGAACTCCTCCGTCAGCTTC
>OCAG01000695.1_pt1 | contig 17835 bp, 15 predicted proteins | sample 1477111 | NCBI WGS metagenome assembly OCAG01 (sample SAMEA2580288, study PRJEB22360) | human gut metagenome | biome: human gut; feature: human-associated habitat; material: faeces | place: Denmark | collected 2008/2010 | reverse complement strand
TGACGTCGACTTTCTTTGAGAAGGCGACCGCAATGGGCATGCCCACGTAGCCGAGGCCGATGAGGGATAGTTTTTCTTGTCTGCTTTTAAGTGCTTGATATAGATCCATTAAATCATCTCCATTATTTCCATAATACTTTTATTAACTTTTTTTACATCGTATTTTTGCTCTACATATTTTAAGCTTTCTTTCCCCATGGCTTTTGCTAATTCTGGATTTTCCACAAAAAATGACATTTTTTCTATTAGAATTAGGATGTTTTTAACAGGAACCAAAAAACCATTTTTGTTATCTATTACAGTTTCTCGACACCCTGGTGCATCACTCGTAATTATTGCACGTCCCATTGCCATTGCCTCAAGGACTGCTTTAGGGGTACCTTCATGATATGATGGTAAAACAAAGACAGAACATCTTTTTATATACGGTCTTACGTCTGTTTGTTCTCCATAATACTCAACAATACCGTTTTGTGTATAATTGTTGAGCTCGCTCTTTTGTAAAGCTGAAGGATTTGTGTCAAAGGGTCCCACCAGCATACAACGTACTTCAGGATATTTTTGTTTAATACTCTTACATGCTTCTAAATATTCTAAAATTCCTTTATCTTTTATTAAACGGCCAATATATAAAAATACAGTTTTAATTGGTAAATTTACTTCATGGAAATGATCTAAATTTACCCCCGAACCATTAATGACTGCCGTTTTTTCTCTCTTAACAATTTTCTTCTCAAAAAAATAATTTCTATCATCTTTATTTTGAAATAAGACTTTCTTACTGGCATTGCAAGCGCTTCTATACTGACAGATTAATATTTTACGTATAATAGAATTTATTACACCATTTCCTTTAAATATAGATCCTAAACCAGCAATCAATATATATATTTGTTTAATATTATTCTGTTTTGCTGCTAATGTTCCATATACAATAGTCTTCGCTTGGTATAAAAAAATTTTATCGGGACGTATTTTTTTTATTGTTTTTTTTATTGCTCTATATGTTTTAAAATCTTTATAAGGATTTAATCCATTTCTTTCTACGGGAACTGAACAATATTCAATTCCGTATTCAGAAAATTTAGCAACCCAATCCTGTTCACAATCTGGTCCAATAGCAACAACTGAATATCCATTTGATACAAACTCTCGCATCATATCCATTCGAAACCAAAAAAGTGATGATGTATGGCTAGATAAAACAACAACTTTCATTATTTATGATCCTCCTCAATGCCCATGGCGCCAGTGCCGCCTTCCTGCACGCCTTCGTTTTTTAAGACGGAGGTGATGGTTTTAAAGAACATTTTACAGTCAAAGGGAAAGCTGATGTTTTTTACATACTGTCCATCCAGCTTGGCTTTGATTGGGATTTTCAGCTCATCCCGGCCGCTGATCTGTGCAAGACCGGTGAGACCAGGCCGCACGTCATTGGCACCGTACTGGTCCCGCTCGGCAATCAAATCTTCCTGATTCCAAAGCGCCGGGCGTGGACCGATGATACTCATCTCGCCTTTGATGATGTTAAAAATCTGTGGCAGCTCATCCAGGCTGGTCTTTCTTAAAAATTTGCCGACCTTTGTGATGTACTGATCGGGGTTTTTGAGCATGTGGGTGGGGGTATCCTTTGGGGTGTCAATGGACATAGTCCGAAACTTATAAATATTAAAAAGCTGTTTGTGGATTCCCACGCGCCTTTGTTTAAAAAGGATCGGGCCTTTGGAATCGGCCTTGATAGCGATGATGAGGACACCATACACAGGTGAAAGGATGACCAGTCCAACGGTGGACAGTGAAAAATCCAGTATGCGCTTAATATATTTTTGATAGATCATCTTACACTCCTACTTCAAAGCTGTATTCTGGTTCTTCTTCCTCTGTGATTTCTTCTGGTTTTTTCAGCTTTTCTTCTTGTTCCATATTGCATCCTCTTTTCGGAACGCTGAGGGCAGCGTTCCCTATATTACATCATTATCTATAATTTAAAACTCGTAGCACTCACGATCATCACCTGATCCTTTAGTCTTTACTTTCATCGCATTGTACTTGGTTTCTTACCTAATATGTAGAAACCAAATACAATGCGACGCGAAATAAAAACAGGTGATGCTAAACCCGTACTTTTGGCCCTATAGGCGAAAAGCACACCTGAGGATTTCTCCACAGGGTTTAAAGATTAAATTTACAATTTACTTTCTTATTCTCCTTATCAGGCAGCCCCTGCATAAAACCGCTCATAAAATCCTTTCCCCAAATTCCTCGCGCTGTTCAGCGCTGAACTCCCCCGGTGCCCTTCTTTACACATGAAGTTCTTTCCACCGTAAAAGTTTGGGCTGGGATTCTGATACTCGGTGTTATGCTTGGCGATGGGGGCACCGCAGTGGTAGCATCGGGTGCTGGCGTAGTAGGGCTTGCTGGTCATGGCGACCAGGCCTTTCTGCCAGGCTTTGTACTGGACGTATCGGGCGATGCGCCTTCCGATAAAGTCATAAGGGGTTTTGCCCAGGTAGGGCTTTTTCGCCTGGTCGAAGCTTTCTTTGAGCTCGGGCAGGACGATGAGTTTGGCGCCCTGCTTAATGGCGTAATCGACGATTTTACGGCTTACCTCATGGGCGTAGTGGTCGGTGACGCGGGTTATTTTTTCATAATATTTCGCATTTGGACGATGCTCTTGCGGAACAATACCCGCTTCGGCTTGTCCATAAGACGACAAGCCTCGGGGGCAGACCCCGAGGGCGTCGTTCCCTACGGTTTGACCATAAGATGATTCATTTTTTGCAGCACCGCGTTTGGTATACCCTAAAAGCAGCTTCCTACGGTGGGCCAGTTCTTTCCCGCCCTTGATGAAATATGGGGCGGCGGCGCGACCGTCTGCTTCGATGGTGGTACAAACTGCAAGGCTGTCGGAACCAGTTAAGGCCACGGCGACAAACTTTTCGTTTTGCTGTACACGTTCCTTGGCGGTCCGGCTGTCTTCCACGATCTCCTTGACGGGGATGTGGAGCATGACTTTTTTCTTTTTGACGACAATGGTCGGGCTCATGAGCTCGGCGTTTTCTGGAAAGGGCCTGCCGGTATAACGGTGCTTGACCCAGGCCCAGGTCTTGCCGGTGTAGAGCTTAAGCAGTATACTTTTCTCGTCAAAGTCTTTGTACATGCCTTTGTAGTAGAGCATGGACATATGTAGACGCTTTGGCGGGCTGGGCTTTCCGCTTTTTATCGTGCCTTCCTGCCACGCCTTGAGCTTTCCCACATAGCTTCTATACATGCTGATGGCCGCGTTGATGGCGGCGCGTCTAAAGTACAGGGGGATTTTCTCAAAGGGCAGGGGCGTTTCGGGCGGGGTGCCGTCTCGCTGTTTTATGGTCTGCAGCTCTAAATGGCGCAGTAAATTCTGGTTGGTGAGGCTGAGTGCTTCGGGCTGCTTTTCGAGCAACTCATAGTAGAATGCCAGGACAGAGTCAAAGAGAGACTGGGTTTGCTTAAACCAGTTTAAATGCTTGTAATTCAGCTGTATTTTGTACGTTGTGATGGCGTATCCCGCACTCATAACTGACCTCACTTTTATTCGTGGACTGTTGGTAGTCTGCGAGTACAATACCGGAAAGATCGCAAGCGTGTACGTTATGAGAAATCCTGACCAGATCATTGACCAGATTGTAAAAATAACTTTTGTAAATTAAAATTCGTGTAATGCAGATTTTACCTTATTATATATAGAAGAAAACTGACCAGATTTTGACCAGTCTGTAAAAAAGTGAAAAATTAAGCAAATCAGGATTTATCGTTAAAATAAAAACATAAAAGTGATTTTAAAGAAAATTATTTAAAAAATTCAAAAAAGGGGTGCATTTTTCATGAGGGAATGTTATAATAAATCACGCAGTTGAAAAACAAATCATTTTCTTAAATGAAAAATCAAAAAAAGTTCGCAGACTACCAACAGTCTGCGAACTTTTTCTACTTAAAAGCAACGTAAAAAACGGACCCTCTCGAGTCCGTTTTTTCTCTTTTTTATTCGTTTTTCTAATAAAATTAAAGCTCTAATTCATTCAAAATGCTGCGCAGCTCTACCAGCTCATCGATGGTCAGGGTTACGCCCTTGCGCATTTTTTCATGGTTAGCGTCCCATTCACGAATATCGTATTTGGGTTCGCGGTCATTCCAGCTGACCAGGTTTAATTCCTTCTGCCAGCCGTTTGCTCCTTCGGATAATACTCCAACTTCTTCTACTACTTTAAACGAAAATGCCATACTTCCTCTTCTTCCTTTTAATTATTTATCTTATCCCGCTTATGCGAGCATTTTATCAAAGTCTCCCTGATTATCAAGCTCGGCCAGCTCGGTATAGCCGCCGATAAACTTTTCATCGACAAAAATAAAGGGAACCGTGTGCTGTCCGGTCTTTTCGGCCAGTACCTGTTTCATTTCATTATTGCCATAAATGTCAACATCTTTGTAAGTCAGGCCCTTTTGGTCTAACAAACGCTTTGCGTTATTGCAAAATGGGCAGTGGGGCCAGGTATATAATCTTATTTCTTTCATAATCAAACTTCCTTCCGTTTCTTATGTTTATATCCTGATTGGCTATTTTTATTCAAGCTTTGATAATATCGGTCCTTTTCTTTACCATTTTACCTTATTCTGGCAGAGTGTCAAGAATTAAAAGTAAAAAACAATGGCCTTTCAGCTTTTTTTAATGTATTATAGTGTTTAGTAAACAAGACAAAGGAGCTTTTTTTATGAATGAAGTAACTACCATTGACCATCCTCTGGTCACCCATAAGCTAACCTTACTGCGTATGAAGGATACACCGTCTAAGGATTTCAGAGAGCTGGTCAAGGAACTGGCCACGCTCATGGCCTATGAAGTCACCAGGCGCTTTCCTCTTAAAGATATTGAGATTGAAACCCCGATCTGTAAAACCACCAAGCAGGTGCTGGCAGACAAGGATGTGGTTATCGTGCCGATTCTGCGCGCTGGTCTGGGCATGGTCGAGGGCTTTACCCATGTTATCCCTAATGCCAAAATCGGACACATCGGCTTATTCCGCGATCCTGAAACGCTGGAAGCTGTGGAGTATTACCGCAAGCTGCCCACGGATATCGCTGAGCGTGAGGCCATCATCACCGATCCCATGCTGGCCACTGGCGTCTCCTCTGTCCACACCATTGACATCTTGAAGGACGCGGGTTGCAAAAATATTAAGTTGGTTGTTATTTTAGCTTCTCCAGAGGGTATAAAGGCTGTACAAGCAAAACACCCCGAGGTACCTATTTACTGTGCTTGTATCGACGAAGGGCTGAACGATCATTCCTATATTGTTCCAGGCCTTGGCGATGCGGGAGACCGCCTCTTCGGGACTAAATAGGACAGGAGGTCTGTTACCATGACAACAGACACAATCAAAAAACGTTATGGACTGTTTACAGCCATTGCCATGATTATCGGAATCGTCATCGGTTCCGGTATTTTTTTTAAAAGCGATAATATTTTAATTGCCACCGGCGGCAATGTCATTCTGGGTGTAATCATCTTCTGCTTTGCGGCCGTCAGCATTATTTTTGGAAGCCTGACGGTGGCGGAGCTGGCCTCCCGGACCGACGAGCCCGGCGGGGTACTCACTTATGCCCGGGTTTTTATCAACCCCATGGCGGGCTCGGCCTACGGCTGGTTTCAAACCTTTGTCTATCTGCCCACCATCACCGTTGTGCTGTCCTGGGTTTCGGGCATTTACTTTTGTATTTTCTTTAACATCAATGCCTCTCTGGAGCTTCAGTGTCTCGTGGGTTTTGGCCTGCTGACAGGTTTGTACCTCATGAATATGCTCTCGGCCAGGCTTGCCGGGCTTTTTCAGAACGCTGCGACGGTTATCAAGCTGATTCCACTTCTGATCATTGCGGCAGCGGGCCTGCTCCACGGGAATACGGAAACCGCCGGGGCCGCCATGCCGGCCCCGGCCACAGGGATGCTTCACGTTTCCTGGATTATGGCGATCCCCTCGGTGGCCTTCTCCTTTGACGGATGGATCATCTCCACCTCGGTGGCTCATGAGATCAAAAACAGCCGGCGAAACCTGCCCATTGCGTTGGTCATCAGCCCCTTGTTTATTCTGCTCATGTACATCCTCTACTTTGTAGGTGTCACCAACCTGCTGGGCGCCCCGGCCATTATGCAGCTGGGCGACGCCCACCTGGACCAGGCGGCGGCCATGGTTTTTGGCCCCTTTGGCGCTAAGCTTATCGGCTTCTTTGTTTTAATCTCTGTGCTTGGCGGTCTGAACGGTCTGGTCATGGGGATTTCGCAGATGCCCTACTCCCTGGCGCTTCAGAAAATGATCCCAGGCGCGGATAAGCTCAAGGTTCTCACACCAAAGTCGGATTTTCCGCTCAACTCGACCATTGCATCCTACCTGATTGTTACCTGCTGGTTTGTCGTCCATTATTTCACACAGCGCTTTGGACTGCTGACCAACTCCGATGTGTCAGAAATCGCCATTGTGGTCTCTTACCTGCTCTACCTTCCTTTATACTACCAGGTCTTTAAACTTGGGAGAAAACAGCAGATTGGGGCTTTTAGAGGCATTCTGTGTCCGGTTCTGGCAGCGGTCGGCTCGCTGGTCATCTTTTCTGGCGGTCTGCAAAGCCCGCTGTTTATTCTCTACATTGCTATCTGCCTTGTTTTTCTGGCTGCCGGCATGGTTTATTACCAAAAAATAACAAAAGCGCAGGTCTGATGCCTGCGCTTTTTCTTATTCTTCTTTTGAATCGTCTTTATCCTTGGTTTCTTCTTCCTCGATTATTTCCGCGTCAGAAACGGCTTCTTCATCTGTATCTTTGGCTGCTTCCCCGTTTTCTTCCTTTGTTTCTTCTTTGGCTTCTTCTTTGGCTTCTTCTTTGGCTTTCATTTCTTCTTCTCTGGCCTCAAGCTCTGCAATCTTTTCTTCTTTTTCTAAAATTTTGCGGCACAGCACATCACAAGGATCGTCACTGTTTTCAGCCAGATTTTCTTTTCGGGCTTCATAAACCGTTTTACCCAGCTCGGCAAAAAGCGCCTCCAGCTCGTGCTTTTCGGACACAATGGTGGTTTTTACCTTTGCGGCTTCTGCCAGGTCGCCAAGCATATCGGCTGTTGCGGCGGCCACGTCATTCAGGGTTTTTCCCAAATCATCAAAAATTGTCATTCTTTTTCTCCTTATATGTTAGTTTTAAAAAATCAAGGGTATATATCTTTCTGGCAGGGAAACCACACCGGTCTCCTTTTATATAAATTAATTTTTTACTCCTCTCAAATCCCCGGCCAGCGCCAAAGTGGCCGGGGGTCTCCTTTTTTTGATGATTCTATTTTAGCATGAAAGCTTTAAAGAAAGATTTATCTTTTCCACAAAATCCGGTATTACGGATTATCTTTTTTATAAATATCCAGATCTCCCCGGCTGTAGTCATCATATTGACGCAGGTGCTTCATAGCGCGGTAATAAGAAGCCATCATCAATACCATTAAAAGCGCAATGGGCAGGCCGCATACAATGGAAGCCGTCTGCAGAGCCTCTGTTCCGCCCACACTCAGCAAAACAGCGACGGTTACCGCCATTATGCTCCCCCAGAATATACTGATGCTCCTGGGCGGTGTCGCCTCTCCTGTTACATCTTTAAACTGTTTCATAGACATGGCGGATATGGACATGGTCATCGACTCGGCCAACGTGACAAAAGACAATACCACGATAACAAGGGCTGCCACGTTCATGACGGTACTCCACGGCAGCTGTTTAAAGAAAGCGTACAGGGCCATGTCTGATCCGGTTTGCTCAATGAGCTCACCGATGTTGGCGCCGTAAAATTTTTCAAGAAGAATGCTTCCTCCGCCAAAAATACCAAACCAGGCAAAGGAAAACACTACTGGCGCGATGAGATTTATGACCACAAATTCCCGTATGGTGCGCCCATAGGCCAGCTTTACTAAAAACAGGCCGATCAGCGGCGCAAAGACCATCCACCAGGTGTTAAAGAATACATTATTAGCTCCGATCCACCCTGTTTTCTCAATGGGGTCAAGAAACAGGGACAGGTTGATAAAATCATTAAAATACTGCCCCACAGCCGTAATGGTCAATTCCGTTACACCTACAGGGTCTACTGCAATAAAGGCAAACACCAAAACGAAAAAGTATAGCACGGTATTCAGGTTGCTGATGTATGTAATCCCCCGGTGCAGCCCCGAGATGCTGGACAGCGTATAAAACAGGGTGATCACTGCTATGATCACAACCCAGCTGTACAAATTGCTTGTAAATCCCATAATAATATCGAATCCCCGGGCGATCTGCAGTGTGGCGAATCCGAGTGAAGTCGCGATTCCTGCAATGATCGCGAAAATAACCAGTGCATCGACGGCATTTCCGGCTGCGCCATAGATTTTATCCCCCGCCAGAGGGTACAGCGCCGTACAAACCCGATAATCTTTTTTGCTGTTATAGATTAAGAATACAACGCTCAGGCCTGCCGCTGTATAAATTGAGTAGGGATGGATACACCAGTGCAGAAAGGTATATTTCAAGGCGCCGAAAACAGCGGCGCTGGATAAAGGCGCAGCGTTTAAAAATGGCGGAGGATTATATATAAACTGTATCGGCTCATAGACACCGTAGTAATTAATCCCCACTGCTATTCCTGAGGTCAAGGCGATTGCAAACCAGACAAATTTATTTATCCTGGGCACTGCCTCCGGGCCTCCCAGCCGGATTTTTCCATATTTGCTAAAACCAGCCCACAGGCAAAATATAATGGCCGAAAACGCAACAAGCGTGATAAACCATGTGAAATATTTCAATACAAACGCAAGTGCTGTGTCAGCAGCTCTTGAAAATGCATCTGGCGCAATGCAGGCAAAGGCCACAAAGAAAATAAGGGCGGCTCCGGAAATCAGCAGCACATACCAGTTGACCATTTTCAGTATCTTTCTGTTTTTATACATAGCGATTCCTCTCCTTTTAAAAAAGCAGAGACAAAGCTGCCTCTGCTTTTTAAACTTATATCCCCAGCCTGTAGCATTCCGGAATATACGGTTCAATGACGGATAAACGGTCCTTTGAAATTTCCGGAGGCCGATAGCTCTCCAACCGCTTTTTTACAGCTGGCTCCATCGATTCCTTTAAAGATTTTGAGCCGCTGTTTTGCCATTGGTTTGGGTCTTCCTTGTTCATGTATTGCGACTGGTAGAATTCTTCCCGGTACATTTTGGGCGTCCTTCCCTTTAAGAACGTTCCCCTCGCACCTGTCGCCTTGATTTCCTCAAAACAGAAGCGGTCTTCTGAACAGTTTACTCCCCTCAGCAGATGTGTGGTCATTTGTATGATCTCTTCATCCATCAGAAACTTTTCAAAATTTATGACATTGAAGGTTCCCAGTGTCCCGCAGGCATGCTCGATAAAATTAGACCCACAGTCCAGACTTGCGTAAAGCATCATCATGCTCTCAATGCCTGACTGGGCATCAAAATCTTTTGCGTCACTGAGCCCGCCGCCTGTCCTGAAGGGTAAGTGATAATAATCCGCAAGCCCTGCCGTTACATAGCAGACCAGCGCCGTCTCGGGCGACCCAATGCTCAGCTGAATGGTGTGCATATTCGTTGATGCTGAGGTATTACCATAGATTACCGGTATACCTGGTCTCAAAAGCTGGGCCAGCATAATCCCGGCCAGCTGCTCGGCGTTTGTCATGGCCATCATCGAGGCAACAGACGGCGGCGCTGTCATCAGCGGCATAGCGCAGGGCACAATCCACAGGGGCTGGTTCGCTTCACAGGTCGCAAACAATTTCTCGATGGGCGCATTATCGAAGGTAAGCGGGGACAGGGAGTTCAGCATTGGCAGAATATGGTATTTGTCATTGCCCTCAAAACGGTTGACAATCTGTATGGTTTCTTTAAACAATGCCCTTAAGTGGCTCTCTTTTCCGGAAGCCAATGTGTTGGGATAAAGCGTCACCGTCGGCTTATTGGCATATTTCATTTGAAGCGCCATATTGGCAAAAGTTTTTTGTTCGGGTGTAAAATTTGGGGTTTTTGTCAAAAGGTTAATATGCGACCCTGTGATCACCGGGCTGGTATCCGCCAGCTTAAACTGGTCAAATATATCCGCATTATCCATTTTTCTTATTTCTTTGCCTGTCTGAATATAAATGTTGCTCCCAAGCGGCCTGAAAACAGTATTATCTCCCCCTATTACCAAATCGCCCTTAAAGGAAGAAAGAATGAACTGAGACGGGATATTCTGCAGGGCCTCCATCAATGTTTTTTCATCTATAAATACCGTGTCATTTTCCACCCGGACGCCGTGAGCTTTAAATACCTCCAGCGCTTCCTGGTTTTCAAACTTTACCCCAACCTCGCTGAGAATGCGCAATGTCTGCTCATGGATTTTTTCAATCCCTTGTTTTGAGATGTATTTTTCATAGGATTTCATCGCTGTTCCCTTACATCCCGCCTTAAATTATTTCCTTATACGCATCGGGCAGATAAGGCTGAAGCAGATCGTTCTGCTCTTTTGTAATTTCCGGCACTGTGTAAGATGCCAGGCGCTTTTCAACGTCCTGCTGAGCGACATCCGCCACGCTGATACTTCCCTTATTCTGCCATTGGTTCGGGTCATCCTTATTAAAATATCGGGCGAGATAAACCTCTTCACGGTACATCTTGGGGGTACGGCCTGTCAGGAAGGCGCCCCTCGGGCCAACCTTTTTAAGAGTATCCATGCAGAATTTTTCATCACTGCAATCAATTCCCGCAAATAACCGCTGATTCATTCTCTGAATTTCTTCATCGATCAGGAACTTACGAAAGTCGGTTACATTAAATGACCCCATGCAGCCGCAGGCATGTAAAACAATATCGGCGTTGACGTCCTGTGTCGCAGTAATCATCATCATGGATTCAGCCCCTGCCTGAATATCTGCATCTTTCGCATCGCTGAGCGAGCCGCCGGTTCTGAAGGGCAGTCCATAGTAGTCTGCCAAACCGGCGGTCGCGTAAACGACCAATGCGCATTCGGGCGCTCCGATTGCAAGCTGGACGGTCCGCATATCTGTCGCGCCCGAGGTGTTTCCGTAAACAACCGGCACATTCGGATTTAATAATTTCGCCAGTACATAACCACCCAGCACCTCGGCGTTTGTCATTGCCACCATCGAAGCAATGGAAGGCGGCGCTGTCATGAGCGGCATGGCGCAGGGAGCGAACATGATGCCCTGATTTGCCTCACAGAGGACAAATACCCGTTCTAACGGATCGTGATCCATGGTGAGCGGCGATAAAGTATTTAAAATATAAACATTATGTACCGCGTCGTTTCCTTCAAAATCATTTAAAAGCTGTACGCTTTTTTCAAAGGCTTCTTTGATGGCTTTTTTATCGGACAGCGCAAAGGTGTTAGCGGTTGTCAGAAACAGCGGCTTATGCCCGTACTTTAAGATCAGGGCAATGTTGCTGAATATCTTTTGGTCTAAGGTAAAGCCCTTGGAGTAATCTTGGAAATAATTGATGGTTCCAAAATCAAGGATATCGCTGGTATCCTCGAGCTTAAACTGGTTAAGTGTATCCTCATTGCTCATTTTCCGAATGGCCCCATCCGGATAATGACAATACACATTGCCGCCGATGGCGCCATTATATTGTTTGCCGCTGCCGATTTCCAGATCCCCTTTACAGGATTTTACCGTAAAGGAGCGCTGCGCGTGGCGGAGAGCTTCATTCACCATTTTTTCATCAATAAAAACGGTTTGCCCTTCCACACGGGCCCCATGTCTCCTGAAAACCTCCAGGGCTTTCTCATGCTCAAACCGCATACCGATTTCTGATAAAATTTTTAATGAGTATTCATGAATTTTTTCAATTTCTTCTCTGGATATAAAACGTTCATAGCTTTTCATTTTTCATTCTCCAATCTGGATATCTATCCGGAAATTTTATATTTTCTCATTTTATTTTGTAAATTCTGTCTTGAAATATTCAAAAGCCTTGCCGCCTGAGTCACATTATTTTTATTTTGTTTTAATGCCTTAATAATGGTTTCTTTTTCAAAATTATCGACCATCTCCCTGAGATTTTTGTTGGCGCCTAAGCTCAGCGAAGCCGTCTGTTTTTCTTCGATCGCCTTGTAGCGGTCCAGCAGGTATTCTGGCAGACATGCGCTTTCCAGCGCGTAACAGTCGTTTCCGGCCAAATACAGGCTTTGTGTAATGACATGCCGCAGCTCCCTTGTGTTCCCGGGCCAGTCATGCTTCAGCAGAATTTTTCTGCTTGTTTTTGACAGGCTGTTTACTTTTTTCCCAAGGAAGGCCGCGACCTCAGAAATATAATGGTTTGAAAGAGCGATAATGTCTTCTTTTCGATTTTTCAGTGGCGGCAGCTGAAGATTAAATACGCTGAGCCGGTAATAAAGGTCTGAGCGCAGCCGGTTTTCCTTGATGGCCTCAAGGGGATCCTGGTTAATGGCGGCGATGATACGGACATCCGCAACAATCTCTTTGTTCCCGCCCACTCTTCTAAACCTCTTCTCTTCCAGTACCCTCAGCAATTTGGACTGGATTGTAATGTTCATAGAATTCAGCTCATCCAGAAAAAGCGTGCCGCCTTCAGCCTCCTCAAAAAGCCCCTTCCGCTCCTTCGCACCGGTAAAGGAACCGCTCCTCACGCCAAAAAGTGTGCTCTCCAGAAGATTTTCTGGAATAGCGCTGCAGTTAACAGCCACAAAATGGTTCTTTTTCCGATCACTGATATTATGGATGCTCTGGGCAAAGACCTCTTTTCCCGTTCCCGTAGCCCCGGATATCATAATCGGCACGTCCGTCTTTCCAGCCAACTTTGCCTTTTCAACGCACTGCTTCATTTCATTGCTTTCTCCTATGATATCCTCAAAGGTATACTGTGTGTTATTATTCAGCCTCACAGCGCCCAGCGTCCCGTTGTCATGGTTTTTCTTATTAATTGTATCAATCAGGTTAAAATACTCGGATATCTCCCGGTAGGTGCCCACGCTCATTTCAATATTCCCATTTTCATCAAAAACAGGAAAAGAATTGAAGAGCACTGTGCACTCCTTGCCGTTTTGTGTTTTATAATAGGAAAATGTGTCTTTATAGCAGCGTCCATCCTTCAGGGTATTCAACAGTAAAGACCGGCCCTCATTCTCCAGACTGATGGTCTTATCCGGATCGTTCGGCTTATAGATTTCATTGGGGTTTTTCCCGATCGCGTCCTCTCGTTTCATTTCCTCAATGCGTTCACAGCCTTTTGAATAAGCGATAATCTTTTTGTTTTTATCGACAACCAGCACACAGAAATCCTCTATTTTTTCAAGACATTCCGCCGGCATCAATTTTTGATCTGTTTTCCCATTTTTCATAAAGCACCTCTTGTTTTTTGGTGATGGTATTTTAACCTAAAATACTGGTATGTCAAAATGGTTTTGTTCTTCATTAAGACTCACTATTTTGTCTATATTTTTTCTCTATACTCAACAGGAATATAGGGTGTAAGCAAGTCATTTTGTTCTTTTGTAATATCGGGCGCCTGATAGGAGGCAATGCGCCGCTCAACCTCCTCTCTGCAGATTTCATAAATACCTGGGGCCCCTCTGTTCATCCATTGATTAGGATCTTCTTTATTCAAAAATTGAGGAAGATAGAACTCCTGCCGATACATCTTTGGCGTTCTGCCTTTTAAAAAAGTGCCCCGCGCGCCGGTTTTTTCGATTTCATCAAGGCAGAAATGGCTTTCATCACAGTCAATACCGCTGATAAGACGGTCACACATGGCTGTTATTTCCTCATCAATAATATACTTCTCAAAGCTGATAACATTAAACGAGCCCATAATTCCACAGGCGTGCGCGACCAGATCGGCGCCGCAGTCCAGCGTTGCAAAGGTGAGCATCTCCGACTCGATTCCTGCCTGAATGTCAAAATCCTTGGCGTCACTCAGCGCTCCCCCTGTTCTGAATGGCATATGATACAAATCTGCCAGCCCTGCTGTCGCGTAACAGATCAGCGCAGACTCCGGAGCGCCGATGCTCAGCTGCAGAGTCCTCAGATTTGTACCTGCCGAGGTGTTTCCGTAAACAACCGGCAGACCCGGTCGGCAAAGCTGTGTGAGGACAATCCCTGCCAGGGTCTCAGCATTTGTCATAGCCATCATGCCCGCAATTGACGGAGGCGCTGTCAAAAGCGCCATCCCGCAGGGGCTGATCCACAACGGCTGGTTTTCATCACAATGCGCTAAAATGCGCTCAACGGGGTCATGATCATAGCATAGCGGCGACAGCGTGTTCACCCCGTAAGAAATCACATATTTTTCATCCTCCTCCACGCCTTCAAAACGTTTGACCAGCCGGATTCCCGCCGCGAAGATTTCCCGCACGCTTTCCTTCTCAGATAAGGCAAAGGTTCTTGGCATAAGCGCCACAGGCGCTGTATGACTGTATTTTAAAGCGATCGCAATATTTGAAAATATCTTTTGTTCTTTGCTGAAATGCGCTGTTTCCAGAAAACCGTTTACGTCGTTACTGTTGACAACCCTGCTTGTCTCACCTAATTTAAACTGCCTGATAATATCGTCATTGTGCATTTTGCGAATGCGGCCGTTCTCCGATAAATAGATCGCCCCATCTGCCGGACGCATGATTCTGGATCCGCGCCCTACCTCGTAGCTTCCTTTTAAGGAAAACCGCGTAAAGCTCTCCGGCACTGTAGCCAGCGCGTTTTGGACCATTTTTTCATTCAGATAAACCGTATCATTCTCAACCACAGCGCCATTTCTTTTGAAAATATCGAGGGCTTCCGGATGCTCAAACCGGATTCCTGTATTTTTTAATATGTACAGGCTTTTTTCATGTATCTTTTCAATTTCTTCTTTCTTTATGTACTTTTCATATGCTTTCATCGGGCTAGATCCCTTCCCTGTATGCTTTCGGGATAAATGCGTCCAATAATCTGCATTGGTCTTTTGTCCGGTCTGGCGCCTCATAGGCCTCCAGACGCTTTTGAACCTCGTTCCCGGCTTTCTCCTTAATACTGATGCCCCCTTCATTCTGCCACTGATTTGGGTCCTCTTTATTGAACAAAGACGTTTTATAAAACTCTTCTCGGTACATCTTTGGTGTTCTGCCCTTCAAAAACGTTCCCCGAGGCCCAACCTTTCGGATGGCGTCAAAGCATAATTTCTCTTCCGAACAGTCAATCCCGCTTCGCTCACGCTCAAGCATGCCGATAATTTCCTCATCCATAATGAATTTTTCAAGGCTCAGTACATTAAAGGTGCCCAATGTCCCAATGGTATGGTAGATTACATCCGGCTGAACATCGATTGTTGCCTTTAGGAGCATCATCGTTTCAGCGCCAGCCTGTCCGTCTAAATCTTTGGCGTCTGATAAGGAGCCGCCTGTTCTGAAGGGCAGGCCATAGCGGTCCGCCAGCGCAGCAGTTCCGTAGGCGATTAACGCTGTCTCGGGTGTGCCGATGGTCAGCTGAAGTGTTTTTAAGTCTGAAGAGCCAGATGTATTCCCATAGACAAAGCCCGTTCCTGGCCGTATCAGCTGTATGAGCACCAGCCCTGCCAGTATTTCCGCATTGTTCATTGAGAGGATGCCCGCTACCGAGGGCGGTCCTGTCAGCACTGGCATTGCGCAGGGTGATAAAATCAATGGCTGTTTCTCATCGCAGGCCGCAAAAATCTTTTCGATGGGCGCGCTGTCATAGGTCAAGGGCGACAGCACGTTCAGGCTTCGGTAGCACACATACCGGTCCCTGATCCCTTCAAATTCCTTAATCAGCTGGATACCTTTCCGCGTCAAACCATAAACAGCTCCTGGGTCCAGGCCCAGGGTCATTTCATTGGCATTTATATGGCTTTTCCCCGAATATTTTAAGTCCATGGCGTAAACGCCAAATATTTTTTCCTCATCTGTAAATTGCTTTGTATCCGGAAACTGGTTCAGTACGGCGGAGTCGATGACAGGGCTCATGATTCCCATTTTAAACTGCTTAATATTGTCTTCATTCGTTGTTTTTCGGATTCTTTCCCCATCCTGAATGTAAATGTTGGAAGCAAGGGCGATTTTCATCATGCTGCCGCCGCCAATTTCCATATTTTTATAAGAACTGGAATAAAGCATAAATTTTTCAGGCGCTGCTTGTAAGGCTGCATCCAGCATTTTCTCATCAATAAAAACGGTCTCGCCCTCTACTCTTGCACCGTTCTTTTTAAATACCTCCAGCGCGCGCTCATTTTCAAAATTAACACCGATTTCAGATAATATCCTCAACGTATTTTCATGTATTTTTTCAACCGACGCTTTAGAAATATACTGTTCATAGGCTTTCATATTTTACCTTCTCCCTACTTCACACAGAAGGCTCTGTGTTTTTTTCATCCGCAATTTTCCCTTCTTTTTGAATCACTGCCAGCTTTGCGATGGTTTCCTTATTTCGTTTATGAAAAATAATGGAGATAATACATGCAAATATGGCGCCTGCCGCTGCCGCTATAAAAATAAAGCGGTATGCCAGCTCCGGCGGGTAGGTGTCCAGCCAGTTACCGATGATGATCGGCATAAAGCTGTCCGGTAAAAAACCAATGGTCGAGATAATCCCAATGACCGTGCCCGACATATACATTGGAATATCCGCTTCTGGCAGGGTTGCAAAATAAATGCCTCTGGCTGCCCCAAGGATAATATATCCCAGCGCTGTTCCGATAAATACCAGAATCACAAGAGAGGCCTGCTGTGGAATAATCGCGATGAAAATATTGATGACTGCCAGCAGTGCAGTCACAATAATCAACAATTTTGAAATCCCGGTTTTATTGCTGACGTTCCCTGAGATCAGGGCCCCGATGGGCTGCATATAATCCCTGAACATGCCCAGAATCGCTCCCAGGGTTATTGACAGGCCAAACATCTGCGTCCCGTATGGTGTCATGTAAGGCGTTGTCGTGCAGGAAATAAATGCGCCAAAAACAATAAAGGACATCAGCCAGACATTTGGGTTTTTCAGACAGGTTAAAAGGATCTTTCCAATGCCGAGATTTTGGTCCTTATCTGGTTCATCTCTTTCAAAGAAAATCCAAATGAGAATTCCGATTAATATACAGGCGCCGCCAAAGATAAAAATAACCACCTGCATACCTGTTACAATATTGGAAAACTGGCTGAAAATAAAAATGGCTATTGTCCCAAGAACTGCTGCCAGAATACTTCTGGTCCCCTCAACATCTCCCTGGGCTTTCCCCTCTTCACCTGGTCTGGCAAAAATACGGATGGCTTTGATCAAAGCCGACCAGAAGGTTAAGGTGGTGGTAACCCCTAAAATAGCAAAGAGCACTACCGCTACACGATAATCGGGAATTGTGCCAAACCCTACGCACAACAGCCCTGAAGCCACATATGAAAAAGCCAGCAGCTTTCTTGCTGAAAATTTATCCGCTACCAACCCTCCTAAAAAATATGTGGCAATTGTCATGGTTGTGTATGCGCTTGTCATAATTCCAAGCTCTACGTTTGTGACATTGAACGCCTGAATTAACGCGTCATAAAAGCTTGCTTTCATATAGGGCACATAATAGATAATGCTTGCGCCACACAGGCAAATAAATTGAATCGCTCGTTTAAAATCAAATTTTTTCATTTTTTCCCCCTTGGATTATTATAAAAACATTGTTACCGCGAGCCTTCAGCCTTCTTCTTATTGTTCCCCCTTTCATATAAGATGGCTTGTAATTAATATTTGCAAATTTTATGCCAAGTATATTTTTTATTTTTTTACGAAAATTTACTT
>OCAG01000677.1_pt1 | contig 18682 bp, 15 predicted proteins | sample 1477111 | NCBI WGS metagenome assembly OCAG01 (sample SAMEA2580288, study PRJEB22360) | human gut metagenome | biome: human gut; feature: human-associated habitat; material: faeces | place: Denmark | collected 2008/2010 | reverse complement strand
AGCGCACTTCCTTCACACGGAAGGGGTCGTAGGTTCGATTCCTACATCACCCACGGCCGCTACGGTGGTCGGTTTTCGGGGCTATGGCGCAGCTGGTAGCGCATCTCCATGGCATGGAGAGGGTCAGGGGTTCGAATCCCCTTAGCTCCACAGAACAGAACGCCCCTCCTTCCGGGAGGGGTGTCTCTTTTTTTTCGAGCCTATAATCGCAGGCGAGGATCCTCGGCATCGACAGCTCCCCGGACATGATCGCCTCGGCGCGCAAGCTCCACCTCGACTGCGATTTCGATGTGCTGGACGTCGGGTCGCTCGACGAGCTCGACACCGATTTCGATGTAGTCTTCTCCAACGCCTGCCTGCAATGGGTGCCGAATCACGAACGGGTGCTGCCCTCCATGCTGCGACGGCTTAACGCCGGCGGCTTAACGTCGGCGCAATTCACCGAGAACATCAACCTGCCGCCGCACATCATCATGCGCGAGACCGCGTGCGAGCCGAAATGGCGGCAGTGGATCAGCGAGATACGCCGCTACTACAATCTCGGCGGCGACAATTTCGACGTAAGCGCATACTATGATCTGCTCGCCCCGCTCTCCGCGCACGTCGACGTGTGGGAGACGAACTACTACCATGCGCTGCCTGGGTATGAGGCGATCCTCGACTGGTATCGCGGTACCGGTCTGCGCCCGTATCTGGCCCAGCTGCCCGATGACGGACTGTATCTGCGAGTTTTGAGAGCGTCGGTTGAGCGAGCCATAGATTTTTCATATGCCCGCGGTCTTGTGTCGCGCCCTGCGACGTGCTTCGATGGTGGGTGCCGGCGGCAAGGGGCTTCGCCGGTGCCATATCGATGGTTCGCACGTCAAGAAGGGGGTTGTGATGGTGTCCACCACATTGGACTTCGCCGAGAAGTACCTGCTGAAAACCGAGGTCAGGACCGTCGCGGTCATGCCCGACGACGATGATTCGGTGCGTGATGATGATTCGTACGACGCATAGTGCGGTGATCGTTCTCGATGATGTTTGTGCGAGGATGACTCATATTCCCGCACAAGTGCGCATGATGCGGATTCCCGGAATCCCGAGACTTGCTTTCGCTTGATGCCCGATTGGCCCGGTATCATACTCGCGCCTGTATCATTGAGGACGATTCGTTGCATATCTTGCCACCGGGAAGGGTCATCATGGGACGCAGTCGGTGATGCATTTCCACGTGCACTTAATCCCGCACAGATATGGGGACGGATTGGACACCTGGCCCAAGCTGCCGGGCCGCTCGCTCGACCTCGATACGGCATGGCGGCGGTTGAGGCGGGGAAAATCGACTTCGTGAGGATTGTGATATAGGACATCAAAACGGCGGGATTCCGCCGATGCAACCTGTGGTTGCGCACGGTTGCGGGGCATGGTCGGCGATTGCAACCGTAAGATGGTGGCGGATGGCGTGGACGGCGTGCCATAGTGGGGTCATCGGCCGAACATGACATGATGGAATCACTTGAGAAGGGATTTGACGATGAGCTTCCGCACCAACCTGCAATACCTGCGCGCCCAACGCAACATGACCCAGGAGCGACTGGCCATGCTGCTCGGCGTCTCGCGGCAGGCTATTTCGAAATGGGAATCCGAGAAGGCCTACCCCGAAATGGACAAGCTGCTCATGATCTGCGATCTGTTTGGCTGCACGCTCGACGACCTCGTGCTCGGCGACGTGAGCGTGAGCACCAGCCGGCCGGACTCGCACGGCGCATCGGCAACAGGCTGCGGCACGACTGTCGGAGGCAGGACCGGTGAAGATGCCGGGAGCCCTGCACATGCGGGGAACGCGAAGGGAAGTATAGGCGACGCCGACGAGCCCGCGCATCTCGGTGCGGCCGGTGCCATCGAGCCAAGCCTCACGGGCGTGCCGACCGGCGAGACACCGTACGGAACCGGTTCGCCCCGCCCCGCCGTGCACGCCAATACGGCCACCCTGCCGCAGGACCTGACCGGCTACGACGAGCATCGCCGCCGGTTCGCGCTGCTCATCTCCGGCGGCGTTGCGGCGATCATCGCGGCGGTCGGTATCTGCAATCTGTTCGATTCAAGCAACTCCATCCTCGGCGTGACGCGGCTCAATGACTTCCTCACGTTCCTGTGCATCTGCATAGGTGTGATCGCCGGGCTGGCGATGCTGGTCCCGGGCGGCATGTCGCACGCCGAGTTCAAACGCCGCCATCCGTATATCGAGGATTTCTACACCGATGAGGATCGCAGCCGCGAGACGCGTCTGCTGGTGGTCGGCATCGTGGGCGGTATAGCGGCAATCCTGATCGGCATAGCGGTGACTGTGTACGCCGATGACGTGTTGGGCATCAGCGATGGATGGCCGAACGCGATCATGCTGATGCTGTACTCGGTCGCCGTCTTCAGTTTCGTTTACTGCGGAATACGGCACGGCATGCTCGACATCGACGGCTACAACAAGAAGGCCGATACCGATGGCAAGAAAGAGCGTGCAGCCGGGCATGATTTCTACGACAATCTGACCGGTGCGGTATGCGGCATCATCATGTCGCTGGCCACGATAACCGCCCTGTGCCTACTGTTTCTGGGGCCGTGGATGCTGCATGACGACTGGAGCTCCGTGGGCCTGTTCTGGCTGCCGTGGCCGATCGGCGGCGTGCTGTGCGGCATAGCGAGCCTCATCATCCAGCTGGTCAAGGATTATCGCAGGCGCAACGACGACGGACAAGGCGCCGGGCAGCCCGGGCGGACGAAATAGCAAGGAAAGGACGGCCGATGGATGATCTCGCCGCGTCTCGTGAGCGGTATCCGTTGCAAACCATGCGATTGCCGGATGGCGAACCCTTCGCATACCGGTATCATCGCAATCCCTCCGCCCGCGCAACGATTGTGCTCCTGCCGGGCGGAATCGGGCTGTCCGACTGTTCTGCCTGCATTTTGAACGGTTCGTCGAGGACCGCTCGGTCATCACCTTCGATTATCAGGAGCGGTTCGCGACGAACGCCGAACTGGCGCGTGCCATCGCAAGTGGAAGCGGACGCTTCGCCTGATATCGATGCCGCTGCACCGGCGTCTGATGGCGTGGGCCGTGATGCGCAAGACGCAAGACCTGTCGTCTGGCGAACGGCGGCTGATGCAGGGCCTGTGCGATGTCCTCAAGCAGTTGCTGAGCAAGCCGTATCAGCGGCATATGGCCGATTTGCTGATCGATGCTGCGTCGCACGCCGACATGGTGACGGCGGTCATCTCGCGCTGTTGGTGCGCATGGACGAGTACATGGATACCGTACGCGCCTTCATCGGGTCGCATGCGGCCCGCTCTTAGCAGGCGTCTCTAGTCTCGCGTCGGATCCTTCTGCAGAAGCAGGAACACGAGCGCCACGACCAGCAGCAGCACCGCGATAGACAGCACGCCGAGCGAGGCTCGTGGTCTGCGACGCATGAGTGTGACCGTGAGCTCCCCAGCTGATGAGCGCAAAGGCAGAGATTGGTTTCGCGTGGGATTGTCCCGATGTCAAGGTCATGATGCAAAAGCGTTAAGCATCCTACGGATTATATTGAGAAAAGAAGTCATTAGTAATACAATTGGCTTTAGAAAGGATTCATTATGAGCACTACCACTGTTCGCATGGATGATGATCTCAAAGCCGAAGTGAACGCCATTCTTGATTCCATGGGATTGAATTTCAATACGTTCGTGAATATGGCCAGCGTGCAGTTGGTGTCGCAGCGTCGTATTCCGTTCGAGGTGAGGGCGCCTGAACCCGTGCTGCCTCACGCGGGACATGTTGCCGTCAATGGAGTTACGTACCGTGGGGTCGACGAACAGGGATATCCGGTGGTCGAAGTGCCGAACGCCATGGTGTTGAATCCGAGCCGGGGCTCCGATGGTGTTGCCGTACTGCCCAAGGCGTGGCGCGATGGCGAATAATCATGATATTCCGGAATTGATGCCGGTTCCGGAGCAACTGCATGTCTTCGACGTGTATCGCATGCGGGTGCGGTTCGAGGATGATCCGACGAAATCACGCAACCATACGTGGCCGCCATCGTCATACAAGCCGACGACGACGGTGGAGTGGCTGTGAAACTGACCAGCAATCCAACTTGGCATGGGGCGGGCGATGTGCAACTGCCCGAGTATGAGCATGCCGGGCTTACCCATCTGACGACCGCTCGCTGCGCGCAGCTGGTGCGGTTCCGCCGGTCGGATCTACAGGGATTCGCCGGTAGATTGAGTCGGAATGATGCCATACGTGTGGCCAATGCGGTCGGCGAGGTAAAGCCTGAAGAACAGGTGTGGCTGTAATTCTGTTCTGCCGTCTAACTGGTTCGGGGTGTTCACTGTGAACCAGTGCGCAATTGCGATGGTCGGATGTCTTTCTACAGTCCGCTTATATGTGAAGGTTTTGTGGTCGACGTTGCGTCATATGTTGCTTGTGACGTTGCGTAATGCGGCATATTGCTTGGTGAAAGGAGGTTAGGCCATGTCGATGGACGATGAAACGGACAGCCGATACACCACAGGGGACATCGCCAAACTCACTGGTGTGAGTGTGCGAACCGTGCAGTACTACGACGCCAAAGGTCTGTTGATTCCCAATGAGATCAGCGACGGCGGCCGAAGGCTGTACGGGACTGCAGAGGTCGAGCGGATGCGGGTCATCCTTTTTCTCAAAGGACTCGGCTTCAAGCTGGAGCAGATTCGCTCGATTCTGTCGGACGAGCGGCCGGAACGGGTGCTGGTTGATTTGCTGGATCAGCAGACGGCATCCTTGCAGTCGGGTATCAACGTCTTGATGACTGCTTGCAGCTGCGCAAAGCACTGACGGTCTCGGCGTCTGACTTCGTATCGTCAACATTAACCGACATGGCAACCGTTATGAACACCACAACCACTCATTCCCTGCGCACCACATATTTGGTCATACTGGCAATCGCATTGCCCGCGACTTTGTTGCAAATTGCATGCCTCGTCATCGGTGTGATGACAGACGTATGGTGGCCGCTGCCGGTCGCCGTTCTGCTGGCGATTGCGCTCACTGTTGCGGCGATGAAGTACTATCGCTCCCGCGTGCAGTACCTATGTCCGGCTTGCCATGAGACCTTCCAGCCGGGTATGCGAGAGTTCGTATTCGCCGCACACACGCCCAAGACACGCAAGCTTACCTGCCCGCATTGCGGTCACAGGGGGTACTGCATGGAACTCAGCATCTGAAAGTTTCTGATTATAGCGTTCGATTTACGAACGGTAGTTGTCGCAGAATTTGCGACAACTACCGCCCTGCCAAAATATGTGCGTTGTGCAGGGCTAAATTGTTTCAGGTCGCGGCTCGGGCGGTAGGATCTGCCGTTTCATCGCTGCTTCGGCGTTCCTGTTGCTGATTGATGGGTGACATTACGCTTGTGTTGGATCCTTCTGCAGGAGCAGGAAGATGAGCGCCAACACCAGCAGGATGGCGATGGAAAGCACGCCGAGGGAGGCGTTGCCGGTGATCGACGTGGTGGTGGCCACGAGGAACGTGCCCAGGATGCTCGCGGTCTTGCCGAAAATGTCGTAGAAGCCGTAGTACTCGTTGGCGTGGTCCTTGGGGATGATCTTGCCGTAATACGAGCGGCTCAGCGCTTGGATGCCGCCCTGGAACATGCCGACGAGGATCGCCAGGATCCAGAACTGCGCGGCCGACACGAGGAAGAACGCGGCGAAGAACACGATGCACATGTAGGCCACGACCGCCGCCACGATCATCGCCTTGCAGCCGAACCGCCCGGCCATCCGCCCGTACAGGATCGCGCATGGGAACGCCACGAACTGCGTGACCAGCAGCGCCACCACCAGCTGAGTCGAGTCGATGCCCAGCTCGGCGCCGTACGAGGTGCTCATCGAGATCACCGTGTTCACCGCATCGATGTAGAAGAAGAACGCGAGCATGAACATCCACAGCGGCTTGTTCCTCATTATCTTGCGGAAGGTGCCGCCAAGCTCGCGGAAGGTGCCGCGCACGGCCGTTCCCAGCTGGTCGCGTGTGGCGCGGTAATGCTCCTGACGGTAGCTGGAGATCAGCGGGATCGTGAACGCGACCCACCAGACGGCGGTGATGATGAACGATGCGCGGGTGCAGCCGGTCGTCGTCCAGCCGAATGGCAGCGCCGGGCCGCCGAAAATCAACGCGATGCACACGATGAACGGCACGGTCGAGCCGATGTAGCCCCAGCCGTAGCCGTGCGAGGAGACCTTGTCCATGCGTTCGTTCGGCGTGGTGTCGATCAGCATCGAATCGTAGAACGTGAGCGAGCCGTTGAGTCCGATCGTCGCGAGGATATACACGACCAGGAACGGCAGCCACGTCAGTGGAAGCGCCATCGCGCAGCACGTGACGACGCCGGTGCCGAAGAAGCCGAGGAAGAACTTGATTTTCATGCCCTGCACGTCGGCAATCGAGCCGAGCAGCGGCATGAGCAGCGCGATGACCAGCGATGCGATGGTCTGCGCGTAGCCCCAGGCCGACACGATGTTGCCGTCCGCGGGCATCAGCGATTTCGCGTAGATCGGAATCACCGCGGTGGACAGCAGCACGAACGCGGAGTTGCCCACGTCGTAGATGATCCATTTCTTCTCGCGCGGGGTGAGTTTCGCGGTGGCGGTGAGGGCCGGATCTGTGCCGGCCGCTGTACTGTCTGCCGGGCCATCGGTGGGTTTGGCTGCGATGCTGTCGTTCATGGGGACTCCTGACGTCGTGTTCATATATATCGTAAAGTGCCGTTTCCGGCATACCAAGTTTCCATATGAATTGCGGGTGAATTGTTGCGGGCCGGCGGGAGTCGGACGGGTTGGGCGGGTCAGGCGCGCAATGGGCCGCGTCGATCGTGGCGATCGTCATCGGGGTCGGCGTTCGTTATCTGGTACACCTATTATGCGTGGCGCAAGCCCGATCCCATCGAAGAGGCGCGGCGGGCGGATATGTTCGCTCGCGGTTGGACGCCGCTGGACGAGGACGTGCACTTCCCTCCGGCGTGGTTCGCCAAGATTTCCAAGCTGAGGACGGTCGGTAGCGAAATGCCGCATACGACATGGGGCAAGGACGGCTGGATCACGTTCAACTATGACGTGATGCAGTTCATATCGGACGCGAACCCCAGCTATGGCACCGATATCGTGTTCCTGGTATGCCCGTGCACGGTGCCACGAGGCCCACTCATGTGGGCGACCATCTATCAGGGTCGCAAGATGTTTCAGCGCACCAGCGAGCAGGGCGGCATGCCCGCCGACGTGGTCGAACTGCTGAAGATGAGCCCGTACAGACCGAATCTGATCGTGATGGATGGACGAATCTACATATGGTTGCGGGTGAATTACATGCCGTTGCCGCAGCGTTTTTCTGAATTATCCGCTGGAAAGCGATCTGATTCCGTTGACGAAGGAACTGCATCGCAGGCTCGCCCGCGATATGGGGATTGTCGGCCAGACGCCGTGGGGTGGCCGCGCCTGAGCGGTCATCGGCACGGTGATTGGTCCAATAGCGTCCTTAAGTGCGCGCCGAAACGACAAGTGCGCGCACATAGGGACGCAAAACACCCGATTTGCGTCCCTATGTGCGCAGAGTCGTCCGTTCGGCGCGCACTTAAGGACGCAAACGGAACGACAGCGTTGCGCAACAATCCATATCGGCCGGGCGACGCTGCGAGGAATGGCTACTTCGCGGCCTCGGCCGGAGTCTCGTCTTCCTCGAGCTTGGCGATGACCTCGTCATAGCCGGGGCAGTCCGGAACGCCGTTGATGGAACGCTGAATGCCCAGCGAAGCGGCCGCGTTGGCGATCTTCACCGCATCGACAAGCGACCAGCCGCGGGCGATCAGTGCGCACATGGCACCGGTGTGGCACGAGCCCGCCGAACGGGTGTGCGTCGCCTTCGTCGGATACCCCTCCACATGGATGACTTCGCCGCCCGGCGTGCGCACCCACGCGCCGCGCGACCCCGCACGAACCACCAGCGGCGCGCGCAGCGTGGCGCCGAGGCTGTTGCACAGCGCCTTCATCGAGTCGTCGAACCCGCCGCCGACGGTCATCGACAGGGAATCGTCCACGAACACGCCAAGCCGGTCGGCGAGCGTGCGGGCCTCCTGACGGTTGCAGGACCAGATGGGCCGCACCAGCACCAGATCCTCCAGCAGGTGGTCGCTGACCATGTGCAGCGTGTTGGTCGGATTGAGCACGATGCTGTAGTCGCGCGTCGTCGGATCCGAAGAGGTGCGATGCAGGAAGGCGTCGATGCCTGACGCGCTGTGATCCATCAGCGTGTTGGCGCTGATGTGCACCACATCGCCCTCGCCGGGCTCCACGCAGTCGAACGTGTTCTCGTTGCCTTGTGATTCGGCGCCATACGTGGCGACGAACGTCTTGCGCTCGCTGTCGTTGAGCACCAGACGGAAACCGGAATCGGCGTCGATGCGGTCCTGGCCGATGTGCTCGATGCCGTTGTCGTTGAGAGCCTTGCGGATCAGTGACGCCCACGGCCCGTTGCCGATGACGCCTGCGTGCTTGGTCGCCGCCCCAATCCGGCTGGCCGCCTGCATGACGCGGAAGCTGCCGCCCACCGACGGCATGGTATGGTTCGCGACGGCGAATCCGCCCGGTTGGGGAATCGCGTCGATGTCCATCATGATGTCGACCCACACCTGTCCCAACGAGATCACTGTGGGGGAGGGCACGTCGTTTTTGCGTGAAAGCAGGCCTTTAAGTGAATTGAGCATCATTCCTCCTTGACGATTGCCGCGTTGCATGTATCGTATGCCATACAGTAACCGTTTTACCGTGATTTTATGAAGAGTTGCTGGATGCGGCAATAGTCAAGACGGGTGATATTGTGTGGATGTGTAGGTGAAAGCCGCAATGATACACGCTTGATTTGCATTTGTTTGTATTTGGCGCTATTATTGTGAAGTTGTGTGTTCAAGCATCCGTGCTGGAACACGGAAGACTTGAACATCAAGGTTATTAAGGGAGTCCATCATGGCAGCTCGTTGTGCAGTGTGCGGCAAGGGTCCGCAGGTCGGATACACCGTTTCTCACTCGCATATCCGCAACAAGCGCACCTTCCGCCCGAACCTGCAGCCGGTTCGTACCACCGTTGACGGCCAGAACGTTCGCGTCCGCGTGTGCGTCAAGTGCCTCAAGGCCGGCAAGGTTCAGCGTGTGGTTGCGTGACATCGCGCGATAACGTTTCACTGAGGCCCCGGAAGTCGCAAGACTCCGGGGCCTCTTTATATCCGCTGGCGGAGGGGACAATGCGATGCCGTCCCGCCGGCACACCACAATAGGGACGTATGAGCATCACGTTGAACACCACCATGTCGTCGATCATGACGAACAAGCGGCGTGTCGGCGCGCTCAAAAGCCTTGGCGTCGTGACGGTGGGCGATGCGTTGACCTACTATCCGTTCCGCGTCGCCGATCCGGTGCCCCTGCGGGCACTGCGCGAGGCCCGTATCGGCGAGAGAATGGCGTTCTCCGCGTCGGTGCGCGGCATGCGGGTCGTGCCGATGAACGTTCGGCGGGGCTACCGGCTCGAGGCCGTGGTGGATGACGGGGATTTCGCGGTTTCCCGGCATGTCGCGGGGGCCGCCGCCCGTTTGGTGTTCTTCTCGTACAAGAAGCAGTATGTCGATTGGCTGAGCATGCGGCTGCGTTCCGGCGCGATTGTGGTGATCGCCGGCGAGCCGAGCGAGTTCAACGGCCAACTGCAGTTCACCCATCCCGAAATAATGACGGTCGCTCCCGGCTCCGGTCCGGCTGATGGCGAATACTCCGGTGTCGTGCAGATGAGCGCTCTGAAATACGACGCCGACACCGTCGAAGCGGGCCTGCGTCGCATCAGCAGACCCCGACCGGTGTATCACGCGTCGTCTCGTATCTCCAGCGAACACATTCATGAGTCGATAGTGCAATGCATCGAATTGCTGGCCGGAACCGGGCAGGATCTCCCGGGCGATGCGGCAACGGAAGCCCCGCAAACAATGAAACCGATGGAAGACGGCGGCATCAGCGGCGCCGGAACCGCTCCAGCGGATGCCGAGTCTCGGTCAGGAAACGCCGTGGCCGTCGGCCTGGCCCGCGCGATCCCGGACGTCCTGCCCGAATCGGTGCGCGAATCGAATCATCTGCTGCATCGCGCGGAAGCGTTCCTGGCCATCCACGACCCGCTCAGCACCGCGGATTTCAAACGGGCCATCGGCACGATGCGCTACGAGGAGGCGTTCGTCTCGCAGACGGCGCTGCTCCAGTCGCGTAGCAATGTCCGCAAGGATGCGGCCCTGCCTTGTGCGGGCGTGGCGCTGCGTGACCGGTTCATCGAATCACTGCCGTTCCCGCTGACCGGCGGCCAGCGGGAGATCATCGATGATATCGGCGTGGACATGGCCCGCGAATATCCGATGCAGCGCCTGCTGCAGGGCGAGGTTGGTTCCGGCAAGACCGTGGTCGCGGTCGCGGCCATGCTGCAGGCGGCGGGTTCCGGCCATCAGGCGGTGCTTGTCGCGCCCACTCAGGTGCTCGCCGAGCAGCATCATGCGACCATCAGCGCCATGCTCTGCGCGATTGACGGCGTCGAGACGGGCGATGACCCGTCCCGCGATGCCCTGTCTCCCAATGACCCGGCCGACCTGATCAAGGCCGCCGAATCCGCTGCCGATGACGGAGATGCCAAGGGGCGCACGGCCGTGAAACATCCCGTGAAACACAGTGGGGCGCGCCGTGGGAAACAAGACGGCGCGGCGCACGCGAACACGCGGCACGTGCCGGTCATCCTGCTGACCGGCGGCATGAAACTGGCCGCCCGCCGCCGTGCTCTCGCGCTCGCGGCCAGCGGCGACCCGTGCATCATCGTCGCCACGCACGCCGCGTTCTCCAAGACGTTCCAGGCCCCGAACCTCGCGCTCGTCGTCATCGACGAGCAACACCGGTTCGGCGTGGAGCAGCGCGAATCCCTGCGCACCAAAAACGATGTCGTGCCGCACCTGCTGGTCATGACCGCGACGCCGATCCCGCGTACGGCGGCGATGACCTGGTTCGGCGATCTGGACATCTCGTGGCTCACCGAGCTGCCGGGCGGGCGCAAGCCCATCCGCACGTTCATCGTGCCTGAAGACGACGGCCGCATGATGGGCTCCATGTTCGCCCACATCCGCGGCCGCATCGACGCGGGGGAGCGGGCGTATGTCGTCTGCCCGCGTATCGATGCCGACGATGAATCGGACGGCGATGACGATACAAGTGGGGCATCGCAGATCGGCGTGTACGACGATTCCGACGCCTACAGGCGCGAATCCGCCACCGCGGCCGCCAACACAGCCGCCAGCGCGCCATCGCAGGAGGATGGTGACGGTGCTCCGTCACGGCCGCCGCTGCATTCCGTGGCCGAGATCGAGCGCAGGCTGTCATCGCTGCCGCAGTTCCGTGGCATCCGTTTCGCGACGCTGACCGGCCGCGATGATGACGCGACCAAGCAGCAGGTCATGGCCGATTTCGCGGATGGGGCCACGCCGGTTCTGGTGGCGACAACGGTCATCGAAGTGGGCGTGGACGTGCCGCGGGCCAGCTGCATCGTGATCTTTGACGCTGACCGGTACGGGCTTTCGCAGCTGCACCAGCTGCGCGGGCGCGTGGGGCGCGGCGGCACGGATTCATGGGCGTTCCTGATTTCGCGGGCTGAGGACGGCGGTCCCGCGCAGCAGCGACTGCAGGTCATCCAGGGCACGCTCGACGGCGCCCAGATCGCGCAGGCCGATCTGGAGTTCCGCGGCGCCGGAGACGTGCTCGGCGATGCGCAGTCGGGCGGCAAGTCCGGTCTGAAACTGCTGCGCGTGGTCAAGGACGTCAAGATCATCGCCGACGCGCGCGAACGTGCTGGGCGGTTGCTCGCCGATGACCCCGATCTGTCGGGCGAGGTCGAGCTTGCCGGCGCGGTGCTTGATTTCACCCGCGGCAATGAGACGTTCCTGACCAGCAGCTGACGCGCGACGGGCGATATGCGCCGCGGATAGGGTCGTTGGACACGAGCCCCGGCCCCGCCATCCGCGATCGAACAATGTGGCGCTTGAACACAGTATAGATTTTTCATATGGGAACGGCGTTCTCATCGCCGGCATGATGTGGTTCAGTTGTCATGAAGGTTTCGGCCGGGGAGGGGCATCATGGCATCATCACGTTCACTGCACACGGTTCATCTGGCCGCTTTTGGCGCGGGCAATGTCGTCGGTCTGGGGGTCATGTCGATGGCCGGCATCGGCGTCGGCATCACGGGCACCGGATTGTGGCTCGCCGCGCTGGTCGGTGGCCTGGGAGGCGCGTTCGCGCTGGTGCCGCAGCTGCTGGCCAGCTCGTCCGGCGATTACCCGGGCGGCCAGTACCAGCAGGTCGGCACGCTGCTGCCGCCCGTGTTCGGTGGCATCGTCGCCTATATCCTGTGTTTTCTGGTGTTCGACATCTCCGCGTACGCGCTGTCCGCGGCGCAGCTGCTCGGCCTGCCCACGCTGCCGACACGCCTGACCGCGGCGTTGGTCGTCGCGCTGTTCCTCGGCGTGCACATGCTGGGTGCCCGCATCGCCGCCATCGCCCAACTGGTGATGGCCGTGCTGCTCGCGGCGGCGTTGGGCACGTACGTTGCGGTGACAATGCCGCACGTGCGGCTCGCGAATCTCGCGCATTACACGTTTCTCGGCTCGCCTCTGGCGTTCCTGTTCGCATGCGTGTACATGACGTTCATGATGAACGGGGTGGCCGGCGTGGCGAACTATGCCGCGGTCGCGGACCGTCCGCGGGTGACGGTGCCCCGCGCGATGCGCGTCTCGCTGTTGCTGGTCGTCGTGGCGTATGCGCTGATCTGCGTGGCCGATGCCGGCGCCTTGCCGATAGCCCAGGTCGCGAACCGGGATCTCGCCGTCAGCCTGTCCGCATTCGTCCCGGCTCCGGTGACGGTCGCGTTCGTGGTGGGCGGCTCCGCGTTCGCCCTGCTCACCACGCTCAATGCCGCGGTCGGCTGCGTGGCGTATCCGGTCGCCTCGGCCTGCGCGGACGGATGGTTGCCGCGCGAACTGGGAGAGCGTTCCGCTCGGACCGGCGCTCCCGTGCGCCTGCTTTCGGTGGGCATGATCGCCGCGGAGTGCCCGCTGATCGCCGGGAATTCCGCGAAAACCGTGTCGTCGAGCGTCACGATTCTGATGATCGTGGTGCAGGCGATGGTCGCCGTCGCCGCATTGCGCCTGATATTGCGCGACGGCTCATCGCTCTGCGCATTCCGCTCGCTGCCGTTGCTCGGCCGCGTGCCGCAATCCGGGCTCGCGGCGTTGTGCATCGTCGCGCTGCTCGTCGACCTGCTGCTGATCGCATGGCTGCTGTACACGATGAACCGTCTGCTGATCATCGGCAATGTCGTGATATTCGCCATAACGGTTGTCGCCGCTGTCATCGTGAACAAATATAGGGTTGATACGAGGCCATAACAACTATGTATAACCGCGGGTTTGCCAACGCGGCGACGCGGAGCCTACGATGATGTCAACGTTCACGGGAACCCGCGAACAGGCCCGGCCCCGGATGATGGGGCGGCACCCCGGTCAGGTGTCTTATCCGAGCAAGGAGTACGTTATGTGTGTCAATGAAGGCGTGAAGGCATCGGCTGTCGGCTCACTGTCGGGCGGACTGCCGATCATGCGCGAGCGGTGAGAGACCGCTCGATAGTCCGTTTCGGATGTTTGCCGGCGCGATCGCGATGATTGTGATTCGCCGTCCGGCATGATTCCTCACACTCCCGGCAGATTACACCGACGGTTGCCGGATCATTCGCGGCGATGCGGATTCTGCCGCATCGCAGGTTTTCGTATATCGCGATTCGCCGCCACCAAACTGTACCGCCGCGCCGTATCCAAAAACGGCGCGGAAGACAAGAAGAAGGGAATATCCATGTCCACATCATCAGCTCGTCATGAAGCGCCACGCAACGGGCGGCCCGTGAAACGCCGGCTTATCCGCGTGCTCGCCGGCTCGGCCGTGATAGGCGCTATGGCGGTCGGCGGCCTGCAATTCGCGCTCGGCACGGCCTACGCGGCCGGCGACGTGTGCGACCTGTGCTCGACCAACTACAATCCGGTCGCCTGCTGTTCCAGTGGCGGTTCGGCCTACGATTCCAACCCCGGAGGCGGCATCGACGTCTCAGCGCAGAAGGCCGCGTTCGACAGCTACTGCGCGAACTACAAGAAGGAGCACGCCCAGAAGGAGGAGCCGGCGACGCCCGCCCCCGCCACGAAGCCGAGCAACCCGAAGCAATCGGCCCCGGCCCCGGCGAAGCAGTCCTCGGGCTCGCCGGCCACCCAGACGACGAAGCCCTCCACGGGCAACACCACCGCGCAACAGTCGCAGCCCGCGCAGACGACCGGCACACAGTCCGGCCAGAGCACGACGGGCAGCACAGCCGGGATCACAGGCGACACGGCCGCGAACGCGAACGCCGATGCCACCGCCACTCAGACCTCGAAGGACGCGGCCTCCCAGAAGAACAGCGATGACAACACCGCCGACACCGCTGGCGGCGAGACCACCACGACCGAATCCGGCATCACCGACAGCGGCACTGATACGGCGGAAACCACCACGCAGGCCTCTCCGGTCACCGATCGGGCCGAAACCACCAGCCCAGTGGTGCGCATCGTCGCCGGCGTGGTCATCGCGCTCGCCGTCATCGGCACGCTAGGCGCCGCGCTGATTGCGCGCAACAAGCGCCGCGCTCCCGCGCTCGCCGGAGCGAACGGCGGTCGGCCCGACGGCGGATTCGACATCGCAGACGGCGCGACGCCGGCCCCCGCGACGCCGGCGAACGCCATTGCCGCAACCGAAGCCCGTGCCGACGCGAGTGCGCCGACCGAAGTGCTGCAGCCCATCGCATCGCCGGCGAACGGGCCATCCGCCGGGCCATCGGCGAGTCTCAACGTGGCCGACAGCGGCGGCGCTCCTACCGCACGGTACGACTTCAACCTCGTCGACGGACCATCGTCCCGCTGAGCCATCGGCGCAGCAGTACCAACGCAATTCGATACGGAAGAAATACAGAAGGGAACCACAACAATGTCCAACACCAACCACAGCCTCACGAGAGGCTCCATCGCCGCTAAAGCCGCGGCGCTGCTCACCGCGGCGGCGCTCGGTCTCACCGGATTCGCGCTGACGGGCGGGAACGCCGCGTCCGCCGCCGAAACCACGCCCACGGCGGCAACAGCCGCACAATCCCAGGAAGACACGCCGTTCGACTACTACGCGGGCATCCCCAACCTGCCTTCGGATCACGTGTTCGAAAACATCACGCTGGAACGTCTCGAAGACATCCTGCGCTACGGCAAAGGCAACTTCGTGATACTCATCGGCGGCACGTGGGACTCCGCGACGACGGCCGCACTGCCCGCCATCAACACCGCCGCCAAGGCGCAGGGCATCGAGAAGATCTACAATTTCGACCCGCACCTCGACAACGCCGGAGCTGACACGCTCGTCAACATCAACGACAAGAACAACGCGGTCGACGCATTCGCCAAGCGGTTCCAGCAGACCATCGACGAATTCGGCCTGACCGACCTGCAAAGCAAGAACACAGCAAACGTCGTCGACCTGCCGACCCTGTTCACCTACAACAAGGACAACACCGGCGACAAGGTGCTCGCATCCACCGCGAACGTTGCCGACAGCGCCGAGCTGACCCGCGTGCTGGGCACCGCGAAGAACGCCGCGACCCGCACCAACGGCCAGTTCTACACCAACTACTACCTGAACAACGTCTCGGCCGGCGCGGCCAGCGTGTTCAAGCAGGGCGAGGACAAGGACTTCTCGCTCATATCGGTGACGTACGGCGAACTGGAGAAGCTGCTGCAGTCGCCAGGCAACCATTACATCTTCTTCGGCGCGACCTGGTGCGGCAACACATACGCCACGATCCGCTACGTGAACCAGGAAGCCCGCAAATACGGCATCAAGCACGTGTACACGTTCGACACGATCCTCGACAACACGTCCGGCAAAGGCTCGCCGTTCCACATCCGCGACAACTACAACAACGGCAGCCACCCGCTGTCGGACCTGTACACGCATCTCGTGAACACGTACCTGCCGAACCTCGTGACCGAGGACGGCAGCCACGGCGTCGTCGATTCCCAGGGCGTCGGCGCGACTCGCCTGCAGGTGCCGCTGCTGCTGCACTACAACAAGAACAACGCCGCCCAGCTGCCCGGAACCGACCAGCCGGCCGGCCCCGTGACCGATGAGGTCGTGGACTACCACGGCAAGACCGCGAACGTCGACGCCAAGCCGCAGCCCACGGCGAGGGAATACATGCTCAACTGGTACGGCACCACGTACGACGACAAGGCGATCATCCAAGGCGGATTCTCCATCATCGGTGACGACCTGAGCGCGGCGAAGAACTACGGGCGCAAGGTCAACAACGACCGTGACGCATACATCGCCCAGGCCGACCACTTCTACTCCCTGCTCAACCTGCGCGGCGAAATCGCACAAGCCAAGACGGTGAGCCTGAACGGTTACTCCGCCGACCGGGTCGCCGCATTCAAGAAGACGCTCGCCGCGGCCGAAAAGACCGTGTCCGACAAGAAGGCGACCATCAGCGCGACCGACACCGCCACGAAGAACATCGCCAATGCGGTCACGGCGCTCGCCGGAGGCAACAACGGCGGCAGCGGTAACGGTAACGGCAGCGGTAGCGGCGACACGGGTAACAATCCGGTCGCAGGCAACACCGACAACGCTGGCGGCAACGATAGCACGGCCGGCAACAAGCCGTCCCGCAAAATCGTCGTCGCCGGCAACGAGCCGCTCTCCCGCACCGGTGCCGAAGCCACGGTCATCGCATCCGTCGCGCTCAGCCTCGCGCTGACCGCCGCCGGGGCGCTGGCGCTGAGCCGCAACCGTGGCGACGCCGCGGCGGCACAGGCTCTCTCCGACTCGACCCGCCCGACCTCGGCGAGGTGAGCTGACTGATGGGAGCGCTATCCAACATCGATCCCACCGCAGTGGCGGTCTGGGCGTCGGCCGTGGTGCTGTTCGCCCTGATCGCCGTGCTGCGCGCGGTCTTCAAACTCAACTTCAGCCTGCTGACGGTGCTCGCGCTTGGGCTGGGCATCGCCCTGAGCCTCGTGTTCGACGGGCAGGTCGACTCGCTCAACCTGCTGGGCAACATCTACATCAGCCTGATCACCGCGCTGGTCGCGCCGCTGATCTTCGTGTCGATCATCTCCAGCATCACCTACGTCGGCAGTCTGAAAAAGCTGCGCAGCATCGGATTGCGGTCGGTCGGCTGGCTGCTGCTCACCAATCTGATCGCCATCGTGATGACGCTGGGTGTGGCCATCCCACTGCACATCGGCTCGGGCGTCAAACTCGTCGACGACGAGTCGACCGCCGGTTTCCTCACCTCGCAGACAGCGCCGCTTGACCAGGTCATACTCAACTTCTTCCCGAAGAACATCGTCGGAGACCTGTCCGGCAACCGTGTGGTGCCTATCATCATCACGGCCACCGTGCTGGCCATCGCCATCGTGTCGGTCGGTCGGCAGAAGGACGTGAGCATCGTCAAGCGGTTCTTCGAGCAGACCAAGGACGTGATCTACAAGGCCGTCGGCTACGTGGTCGAGCTCACCCCGTACGCGGTGGTGGTGCTGGGAGCGACCTCGACGGCCGCGACCACATCCAAGGCGGACGCGCTGCTCGCGCTGCTGAGCATTCTCGTGCTGGGCTTCGTGCTCAACATCATCCAGGCGTTCGTCGTCAACGGGCTGCTGCTGAAATTCGTGGCGCACGTGCCGCCCTTGACGTTCTTCAAGGCCGTGCTGCCGGCGCAGACCACGGCGTTCGCCACGCAGTCCAGCGTGGCGACGCTGCCGCTGAGCATACGGCAGCTCGGCACGGTCGGTGTCGGCGCGGACGTGGCGAACTTCACCACCCCGATCGGGACGACCATCGGCATGCCGGGATGCGCTGGTGTGTGGCCGATGCTGTCGGCCGTGTTCACCATCAACGCGCTCGGACTGGGGTATTCGCCGGTGAGCTATGTGGCGCTCGCGGTGATCGGACTGCTGTCGTCGATCGGTACCGCGGGCGTGCCGGGCACTGCGATCGTGACCGCGACGACCGTGTTCACCGCGGTTGGTCTTCCGGTGCAGCTTCTGGTGCCGCTGGTGCCGGTCAGCAACATCGTCGGCATGCCGAGCACGATGGCGAACGTGTCCGCTGCGGTCACATGCGCGGCGATCGTATCGCGGCAGACCGGGGAGTTCGACGAGGGCGTGCTGGATTCGGCTCGTGCCGGGCGGCATCGCCATCGCGCGGGCGTGGTCGTGTCGCCGGCTGGCGGGGCGGTTGCGGCTCCTGTCGTTCCTGTTGCGGCTCCCCTCGGCACGGTGGGTGTTGCGGCGTCCGTCGTCGCCTCGCCCGTCGCGGCTGGAGTCGGTGCGGCCCATAAGCCGGTGCAGCCGGGATTCGCGGTGACGCCTGGATTGTCATTGACGTTGCATCAGTCGATGCTGCGTGTGCAGGCCGACGACGATGCCGACGAAGCTCCGGTGCCCGTTGGCGCGTGCGGCATCTCCGCCCACGCTGCCACGGCAAAAGCCGCATAGGCTGG
>OCAG01000672.1_pt1 | contig 18870 bp, 17 predicted proteins | sample 1477111 | NCBI WGS metagenome assembly OCAG01 (sample SAMEA2580288, study PRJEB22360) | human gut metagenome | biome: human gut; feature: human-associated habitat; material: faeces | place: Denmark | collected 2008/2010 | reverse complement strand
CCATACGCTTTGGTTTACGTGGTGATTACCGGGGTGGTGGTTTATGTTTTTGCCTGATGAGATGTATTTCTGATTGATTTTTTGGATAGAAACTTGTAATTTTATAAGCTGTAACTTGTAACTAATTAATATAGTATGAAAATAGGATTATTTATTCCCTGTTATATTAACGCGATTTACCCGAGTGTGGGGGTGGCCTCATACAAGTTGCTGACCTCGCTGGGATTGGATGTCGATTACCCACTGGATCAGACTTGCTGCGGGCAACCAATGGCGAATGGTGGATTCGAGAAGGATTCGACCGAGCTGGCCAAACGGATGGAGGGATTGTTCGAGAAGTATGATTACGTGGTGGGGCCATCGGCCAGTTGCGTGGTTTTCGTGAAGGAGCATTACCCGCGGTTGTTGAACCGGGAGGAACATGCTTGTATCAGTAGTCGTATTTACGAGATTTGCGAATTCCTGCATGATGTGGTGAAGGTAGATAAGCTGAATGCCTCTTTCCCACACAAGGTAAGTATTCATAATAGTTGCCACGGGGAGAGGTTATTGCATCTTTCTTCCCCGAGCGAGTTGATGATTCCCCGTTATTCCAAGTTGCGGGATTTGTTGTCGCTGGTGAAGGACGTGGAAGTGTTCGAGCCTAAGCGGGTGGACGAGTGTTGCGGTTTCGGGGGAATGTTCTCGGTGGAGGAACCGGCGACGTCCGTGTGCATGGGACAGGATAAGGTGCATGATCATATGTCAACCGGGGCGGAATACATCACGGGAGCGGATAGTTCTTGCCTGATGCACATGGAAGGGATTATTCGCCGGGAGAAATTGCCGATAAAGACAATACACGTGGTGGAGATATTAAGTCAAGGGTTATAAACTTTATGAACTAATTTTGAAAATAACGTAAATCAAATAAATATGAGTTCACACGCTAAAGCTGCCAAGAAATTTATAGCTGACCGGGAGAGAACAGCATGGCATGATCAAGCGCTGTTTTTCGTGCGGGAGAAGCGGATGGCCCATGATGTTCCCGAATGGGAGGCGTTGCGGGAGATGGCAAGTAATATGAAACGACACACGATTGCCAATTTGCCCTATTATCTTGAAATGTTCGAGAAGAACGCCACGGCAAACGGGATTCATGTTCACTGGGCGAAAAATGCCGAGGAACATAACCGGATTGTTTACGAGATTATCCAGAAACATGGGGGAAAGAATCTCGTGAAGAGTAAGTCGATGCTGTCGGAAGAGTGCGGGTTGAGTCCTTATCTGGAGGCTAGGGGAATTGATGCCGTGGAGTCGGATTTGGGTGAACGGATCATGCAGTTCATGGGTACACCGCCAAGTCATATTGTGTTGCCTGCCATTCACGTGAAACGGGAAGAGGTGGGGAAGGTGTTTGAGAAAGAGTTGCACACGGAACCGGGGAATAGCGATCCGACTTACCTGACTCATGCGGCTCGGGCTGCCTTGCGGGAGAAGTTCCTGCACGCGGATATTGCCATGACGGGTGTTAATTTTGCCGTGGCCTCGTCAGGGGCTTTTGTGGTCTGTACGAACGAGGGAAATGCTGATATGGGAACTTCTTTTCCAAAGGTACATATCGCGATCATGGGGCTTGAGAAAGTAGTGCCGGATTATGATGCGCTGGCCCTGTACGTGCGCTTGTTGGCCCGCTCTGCCACGGGACAGCCTTCAACGACGTATACCTCCCATTACAAGAAACCGGTGGAAGGGCAGGAGATGCATATCGTGATCGTGGATAACGGGCGAAGTGATATTCTGGCCTGTACGGAACACGTGAATATGTTGAAGTGTATTCGTTGCGGGTCATGTATTAACACTTGTCCAGTGTATCGCCGGACGGGGGGATATTCTTACTCGTATTTTATACCGGGTCCCGTGGGGATTAACTTGGGTATGTTGAAGTCGCCGGAGAAGTATTCGGGGAACGTATCGGCCTGTTCGCTTTGTTATTCCTGTTCGAATGTTTGTCCGGTGAAGATCGATCTGGCTGAACAGATTTACAAGTGGCGGCAGAATCTGGCGCCCTTGCATTTGGCTGATCCGTCGAAGAAGTTGATGGTGAAGGGAATGAAGTTTATCATGAATCATCCCGGTTTGTTCTATAATGCTGTTGCTGCCGGACGTGTTGCCGAGCGTATGCCTCGATTCGTGTTGTATAATTCTCTCGACGCGTGGGGTATCGGACGGGAACTTCCGGAGTTTGCGAAGGAGACGTTTAACGAGATGTGGAAAAAGGGATTGAAAGCCGATTAATTTACGATTTATGAATGACGATTTACGATTGAAAAGGCGTCGGCCTTGTGCGGCTGGAACTAGAAAGTTAAAAGTTAAAAGTTAAAAGATAAAAACTAAAAGTTGAAAGTCAAAAAGTGTCGGCTTTGTGCGGCTGGAATTTAAAATTAAAAATTAGAACATGGGTAGTAAAGAAGATATTTTAGCAAGGCTGAAAAAGCATGCGGTGGATCAAGTGGAACGGCCGGAGATGACGTTCGAGCCGTTAACGTTTTCTGATCCGCTGGTACAGTTCGAGAAGATCATGAAGGCTGTGGGAGGAAATTGCGTGGTGTTGGAGAAAGGGCAGGACGTGAACGAGGTAATCCGGAACGTGTTCCCCGATGCCAGGTCGATCGCATCGAATTTACCGGAAGTTACATGTGCTACGGTGAATCCCGATATGTTGGATGATCCGCGGGAATTGAACGGTACGGATGTCGGGGTGATCCGGGGTGATTTCGGAATTCTGGAAAATGGGATGGTATGGATTAACCAGCGTACCCGTTACAAGGCTCTCTTTTTTATTTCCGAGGCCTTGGTGATCCTACTTGACCGGAATCGTCTGGTGAATAATATGCATGAGGCATACAAGCAACCCGCTTTTGATGATTTTGGGTACGGTTGTTTCATTTCCGGTCCCTCGAAGACGGCCGATATTGAACAGGCACTAGTCATCGGGGCGCACGGGGCAAGAGCCGTGACGGTGATATTGGAGTAGTTTATAACGTGACGGGTATTCTTCGGACGGTATTAATCCATATCTGCGGAGTGTTTTTACCGGCAGTCCAACCTGCCGATAAATTAAACCTATATCTTGCAAGGGATTATGAAGTTTTTCTTTATCTTTGTTTTTAGAATTATAAGAGAGGATAGACTGCGTATGAACATGGAAATTCGCAATAAAGTGGAATTTATTATTGCCATAGTGAATGAGTTCGCTAAAGCCAAGCATTTGACGGATATTCAGGCATATCGTTATTTACAAAGGTTCAAGGCTATTAGTTTTGTTAATACACATTATAACATAGCCCACACGTTGCGCATGGAAGATGTATTGGAAGATATTTCTGCTTATTGTCGACGTCAAGGAGGGGCTATCGTATGAAATTATATCATGGTTCGACCATTGACATTCGGGAGATTGACTTGTTGAAGTCCAAGCCGAATAAAGATTTTGGTAAAGGCTTTTATCTTTCTGCTGACAAAGAGCAAGCTTATGAAATGGCTTCTTATAAGGCAGCACAGTTGGATATGGATCCAATAGTTAATGTTTACGAGTTTGACGAACGGACATTGATGGATTGTTCTTTTCATGTGAAACGGTTTGATAATTATTGCGAGGAATGGGCAGAATTTGTATTTGCCAACCGTAATAGCGGGGATGGGGAAACACCGGTTCATAGCTATGATATAGTGATTGGTCCTATAGCCAATGACCGGGTTGGGTTACAAATTCGTAATTATGTGGAACATAACATTGATTTTCCCACGTTTCTTGAACGTCTGAAGTATATGAAAGGTATTACTTTTCAATATTTCTTTGGTACAGAACGGGCCATAAAATTGTTGAAGAAGTTATGAACGAGCAAGACTATATGATAGAATGTATGGCTAAGGATTTAGTCCTTTTGCTGATGGAGCGTCGTAATCTGGATATTGAAACAGCATTGCATACACTGTATACTTCCGACACGTATGCTAAGTTGAAGGACAAACGTACCGGTCTCTATTTTCAAAGTCCACTATATGTGTATGACTTTTTAGAGAAAGAAATACTTACGGGAGTATTCTCCTGATCCCTCTCGGGATCGTAAAGGTCGTGAACGTGGCTTATTCTTCATCTTTTTTCTTTAATTCTTTCGAGAAGAAGAAATAGGCAACGATACACACGATTAATGGGAAAACGTAAACCAATCCCGGAGAAAAGATAGCGAAATACCACGGCATTCCCCATTCTTCATGGGCTGATATTTCTAAGGCTTTATAGCCCACGTGTACAATTCCGATCGAGAGGAATGCAACGGCGGCAATCCCGAATAATTTTTGATTTTTGGCAGCTTTTGTTTTGTCCATAGCTTGATTCGCCTACGGCGAGTTACAGGTTAATAAGTTGCAAGTTACAAAATACAAGTTTGCAGGTTAGTGATAAACTTGTAACCTGCAAACCTGAAATTTGTAACTATTTTTTATAAAGGTGTTTGATTCCAACCCGGTGTCCGGCTACCGCAAAGTACAAAATGAATAGGTAGCAAGGCAACATCATCCAGTAGGCTCCTTGGTGTCCCATAGAAGCGGTTAGTGAACCGTACAACATTGGAAGTAAGGCTCCTCCGGCGATAGCCATAATGAGTAGGGCCGATCCGGTCTTCGTGTGACGTCCCAACCCGAAGATGGCAAGCGGGAAGATGGCGGGCCACATGAGTGAGTTTGCCAGACTTAACAGCGTCAGGCACCAGATGGAGATCTCTCCCGGCAACATGACGGTACAGATTCCGAGGATAACTCCTAGGGCAGCACAGCAAGCAAGGGCTTTTTCCTGACTGATGTATTTCGGAATGGCGATGATTCCGATGATGTAACCGACAATCATGGCGATCATACCGTAAGTCGGGAATATCCGGGCGGTATCCATGTCCATTTTCATGGATTGGGCATAACCAATGATCGTGTCAATAGCAATCACTTCAACTCCCACGTACAGGAACAGGGTCACAATTCCGATCCAGAGGTGGGGAAAACTGAATATACTTGATTTCCCGCTGTGTTGCAAGCTACCTTCTTCTTCTTCCGGATCCTCGATTTGGGGAAGCGGGGAGAAACGAACGAATAGTGCCAGTACAACGAGCGATACCATGATCACGACGTAGGGTACGATGGATTTGGAGGCCAAGATGTTGAGTTCCGCAGCTTTTTGAATGGCATCCATTGTTTGTAATTTTGCCTCAAGTAAGTCGATGTCTTTCAGCATGATTGATCCGAGGATCAGCGGGCTGATAGCTCCGGCCACCTTGTTACAGATACCCATGATGCTCACGCGCTGGGCGGCACTCTCGGCGGGGCCAAGCTCGATTACGTAAGGGTTAGAAGCTGTCTGAAGTACGGATAGTCCCGTACCCATGATGAATAACCCAAGCAGGAATAACCCGTAGGTGCGAGTCATGGCGGCCGGGATGAACAGTAATGCACCGACGGCCATGACGAGAAGGCCAAGCATCATACCGTTCTTGTATCCTGTTTTCCGCAGTACCCAGGATGAGGGCAGTGCCATGACAAAGTAGGCAATGTAGAACGCGAAGGTCACAAGGTACCCCTGCCATTCATGTTGCAGCTCGCAGGCGATTTTAAGATAAGGGATCAAGGTGGCGTTCAACCACGTGACGAACCCGAAAATAAAGAAGAGGATACCGATAATGATAATCCCCATACTGTAAGAATTTTTCTTTTGTTCCATCATCTTTTCGTTAAAATATACATAAACACGTAAACACTTTCAAGAATCTACAAAGTTATTAATTTTTGATAATGATGAATGAAATTGGGAAAAATTATTCGTGCGGCCGCGGGGAAGGTGTATATAGAAACCGGAGTACAGTGATAAGTTCCTGTACCCCGGTCATCCAAACTAGAAATAGTAATCAATAATCAACTTATTATTAGAAATGTTTTATCTGGCTTTACGTTTCGTGTTAAGGTTTTTTGAGAGAGAGTTTCCGGTATTTGTCGAATGTACTCTGGATGTACTTCTTTTCCTGACTGTCGGGTAAATTCGGGATGACTTTTTCCCCGATGGCGGCTAGACGGGAATAGTTGTCCTTACTCATGGTGTCTTGCAGGGACATCAAGATAATCGGGTATTCCTGTAAATCACTCGCTGTGAGAGAGGCTTGTCTGTTTTCCATGGAGGCGATAACTAAGTCGGTTAATTTACGGCCTGTTTCCTGAAATTGGGGTTGAGCATCAGCGTCTTTTGTTTGCCAGCGTATTGCCCTGTAAGCGAAAATGTACATTTTTAGTTCTTGTGTGCCGGCTGTTGGTATCTTTGATTCGATAACGGAGGCCAGTGTTTTAACATTGCGGTCCGATACCATCTCGGCGAGAGGTAACATCGTGTTTAATGATTGCTGTTGTTTGATGTTTAGTCCCGGGATTTGTTGTTTTAACAGGCTTACCGGAACAGCATCTTTTTTTTGATAACCAAGGATATAATCCTCCAGTATTTTGCTGTATTTACGGAATAGGTAATTGTCAACTTTTTCCGTTCCCACGTTTTCCCGGATGGAGGGTAGATTTGCCAACAGGAAGTCGAATACCGGGGAACCGATTTGGCAACTTTCATCTTCATAGATCGGCCAGAATTCTTTTTTTACCTTGTCTTTGTCTGTCAGGCGGGAGAGTAGTTTGTTATATACTTTTCCGGCTTTTTCATCCTCTCCGGCTTCGGACAAGATTTCCTTGTAGGTCATTAATTCCTGTTTGTTCATTTTGCCTCTTTCATACCGGTCGCTCAAGTAGGGGAGGGATGTTTTTTCATTTAGTCCTCTCTCTACCCGTTGAATGAAAGTTTCCAGCTCATCACCACCAACTACTCTGTGCTGTATGGTTCCGTCAGGCCGGAAGATGATGAAAGTCGGGTAAGCGTGTACCTCGAATTTGTTGGCTAACTCTTTGCCTTCTCCTTTTTCCATGTCATATTTCACGCAGACAAAACGGGGATTGAAGTAGTCGCCGGCTGCTTTTTGTGGGAACACGTTGTTGGTCATGTTTTTGCATGGCCCGCACCAAGAGGTATAGCAATCCATGAATACCATCTTTTTCTCGGCTTTGGCTTGTGCTAATGCCTCGTTAAATGTTAAGTCCCGAAAATTGACACCATCCTGTGCGAACGCTACATATTGCACTAAAATGCAGGTAATAAATAGGTATATTGTTTTCATTCTGATACTTGTTTTAGATGTTACATTTTGTTTCCAGTGTTGTTTCCAGTTCCCCGCTGTTGTGTCCTGAGAATATGATTTTGCCTTCCGGGTCAATGACCAAGAAAGTAGGAATACTTGTTAAATTATAGGCATCACGGGTATTTTTACTTAGTTCCGGGGTAGCGAGGTATTGATTCCAGGGTAATTTCTCTTCCCCAAGGGCCTTTTGCCAGTCCTTTTCATTTTTATCTACCGACAGGCTGATAAAGGTCACTTTTTCCCCGTATGTTTTGTACATTTCCCGCAAGTGGGGAAAGCTGGCACGACATGGCCCACACCAAGATGCCCAGAAATCGATTACCGTGTAGCGATCTTTTTTTAGTTGGGAAAGAAGCGATTCCTTTTTCCCGTCCGGAGTAATTATTTCTCCTTCTTGTAACGCTTTACCTTGCACGAATACTTTGGCTTTTTGCAGGTCTTGACGGAATTGTTTCAGCGCGGCACAGGTGTCCTGATAAGAGACGAATAGCTCTGCCAATTCATCCAAATAGGTTTGGTCGTAAGTAAACGGCTCTTTTTTCAGTTGTTCCGCGAGGTGAAGGTTTATGGCTAGATTCCGGTTGTTTTTAATGAATTCCTTGGTTAAGTTTTCCAATTTTATTTGTTGTTCCTGTAACGTCTTAAAATCTTCTATACGTGAGTTCTCCATGTAAGCCCGGTCAAGTGTCCGGATATTGTGGCGCAGGGGAATGGTTTGTTGCTGATACCGGGAAAAAATGTCTTGTGTGGTGGAACCTTTCAGCATGTAGTTCTTTTCTTTACGGATGTCATAGCGCCAGAAAGATTCCGGTAAGCTGTCGATGTGAGGAGTTTGAAATGTTAGTTCCCCGTTTTCCACGAAAAAGTCGATTTCCGCATATTTCGTCAGATTCTCGTTTCGTAACCCTTTCCGGTCGATGATGTCCTGATTGTTCATGCTCAAACGACAATATACGGGTTCATGTGCCTTCCCTTGGAGTTCAAATTTCCCGTTAATAACATATCCCGTGGCAATTTTGTTATTATATCTCCCGTTAGGGGCTAAAATAATTTCCGTGCTATCCATGGCTCCCGGAATCGTTCCGCGAATCACGAAATGATCCATCGGCTTATTGTTACAGGCTACGATGGTCGCAAGTAATATAAATAGTGATAAATATCTCATAACTTGTGATTTAAATTGTAATACGACGTTTTTTTTGAAAATGGAGAAATCCCTTTTTTGTCATTCTCCATTTTCTATTTTCAATTATTTTGCGCGTCCCGTACGCAGCGAATTCGCATGAGTTTATCCAAAGGTGTCGTTCCCCGGTAAATGGTAGAATAAGAATAAAATAATTTGCGGAAATAAACGGTTGTTTCTTCCAGGCCGTTGTTTTTCTTTTCGGTTGCCGTCCAGTAATATCCGGATTCTTCCACGCTATTTAGATATAAAGACGGGGAATAGGGACCTGTTAAGCAGGCACACCCGCAGATTTGTAATGCCATACCCAAACCTTCTGTTCCTTGACGGAGTAAGGTTGCTTGGTGATTTCCTCGCCATCCTTCCTCGCCGACTTCTTTTGTTGACATACCTAATGCGATTTCAAAATTCTGCCAATCTTCGTCGGTAGGCAGTCGCCATCCTTCCGGACAGACTTCTAATGCTTCTTCCCAAGTATACAGGTTACCGTATTTTTTATAATCGGATTCGAAATCAAAATCGGCATACCATGAAACAACACTCCGGGGATTTCCATAATTATCCATCAGGGGACCTCCATATTCATTTTCATAATACGGGCTACCGTATTTTAAATTTGAGGTCATCCAATCTAAATTTCCCAGACGAATCCATCCGTAAGTAGTGTTATCTCGACTATCGGTCCATTCACCGGAATCTTTGGGCGAGATTTTGGGTAAGTTATCATCATCATTACAAGAAATGACTATACCCCACAGCATACATATATAAATCAAGTATTTTTTCATAACATCTTAGAATTGAATGTTGGTTGCGTCAACCAATGGTTTGATTATTTCATACTTTTTCATCACTGCCTCGTAACTGCCATAGCGACTGCGGAATTCTTCATCTGTTATGGTCAAACAGGCTTTGATGTAGGAAATAGCGTCTTCTTCTGTTGTCGGAGTCTTGGTTTCATTGGTATTCTCCAAGAATCCGACTTCGTAGAATAATTCAATATCCTCATCCCCTAAACCATACGGGAAATCATAATACGCTTTATCATCATTGTAATATACCCAGTAGGGACGTTTTCTTGTTACATTGAAGAATTCTTCAGCTAGACCACCGTAATAATAGTAACTCGGGTCGCCTCCCCAACTGGCAAGAATGATGTTGTAACAGATGGATTGAGCGTATGTTGTTTTATCAATACCTTCTTTCCATAGAGAGCTGACATTTAAGGCCAGACAACGCATGTTCGAATAGCTTGACGGGGAAGATTGATATTGATAGACGCCTGATTTTTCGTCATATTGATCAATTTTGTTCACGGCAAGAATAGAATAGGGTAAAATATTTTGCACGTAAGGAATCAGATAAGTTTGTAAAAAGTCCGCTGTTTGTTGTTTTTGGTTTTGTGTCTCTAAATAATCGAAAATAAATCGTGAACCCTGCACGCTTGTCATCGACCATTCCAGACCGATTAATTCTGTTTCGTAATAGGGGTTACCGTAGGCGTCCAGTCCCTTGTATTCATGTCTTAGTGTATCGTTGAACAGGAGATAGCATCCGGTGTTTTCATAAAAACTCCGTCGCAAAACAGATTCTTCGTCCGTGGCTTTGGGGTCCGGGGCAAAAGGATCACGGGTTCCACTAAGTGTTAAGTTATCTTCTTTCTGACAAGCTGTTATGCTTAGTAGGATGGCAAATAGCCATAAATATATTTTGTTCTTCATATTCGTCTGTTTTATACATACTTTTTTATATCTATTCTTGAACGGGTGGAGTTACATCATCCGGTTCTTCGGGTGTGTAATCTGTGCTTGTTCGAGTGGGACGATGATTTGTTCCCAAGTTATTTTGGAAGTCCAGAACTTCTTTGGGTAAGGCTAACGTGTAAGCCGGATCATTGGTTTCAAGCATGTAACGTTTCGTGTACAGCGGACCGTTGTAATCAAAGCTCGTGTAATAGTGGGTAATCGTTTTCGAGTAAGGATATTTTTCACATACCAGATAACGACGCAGATCGTACCAGCGATGTCCTTCCAGGCAAAGCTCACATTGGCGCTCTTCCCGGATCAGGGTTACCAATGATTCCCCGCTTTCTGTGGGCATTGTACTGTTTATTAGTCGTTTATCCCGTAATGCTTTCAACAGGGTTCTGGCTATTCCCTCTTCTCCCATGTAGGCTGCGGCCTCGGCGGCATTTAAATACGCTTCTGCAGTTCTGAACAAGAACTGATCGGAAACTTCTTTGTAGCCTAAATTTTCCCATCCGGCAACTTTTTTGAATACCCAGGCGTTCATGTAACCTGTGAAATTCCATCCGCCACCGATGATGTCTTTCATGATATAGTATTGCATCCTCAAATCATTTTCCCCTTCCCTGAAAGCGGAGACAAGATCGTCAGAGATCGTGTATACCGGGCAAGCCACCCATTTGCCGTAACTGAATCTGCGTTGTTGGTAGATGGAAGAGGCTAACAGGTGTCCACCCATGGAAAATATGGTTTCCGGGGAAGATTTGGTTAACACGTCTCCGCTCTCGGAAGATAAGGTGTTTAAATCTAGTAGATTATCATTTTTTGCCAGTGCTTTTTGAGCATATTCATAAGCTTTTTTCCAATTTTGCATGTACAGGTATGTCCGACTTTTCAACAAATACACGGCGGTAATGTCGGCTCGGTAGGGACGATTTTTAATTGTAGTATTGATCAAACACGTGTCGGCTTCATCCAGATCTTTTAAAATTTGATTGTATGTTTCGCCCACGGTGTTTGTCGTGTATTCTTTGTCTTCCACGACGGGGCTTAGTTTTATGGGAATACTTGGTGCTGATAGATTTTCCGGGGAATAAGGTTTCCCATACATATTTACCAGCGTGAAGTAGTATAAGGCTCTTAAAAAATGGGCCTCTCCCTTGATTCTGCTTTTTTCCAATTTCTGTTCTTCGTTTGCAGCGTGTTGTTCGTCAATGGCGTCTATGACCATGTTGCAGATGTTTATACAGTGATAAGCTTTGTTCCAGTCTTCATCTTCTGCGTTACGAGAACTGCCTTCTGCATTTAAACCGACGTCCTGTTGCCACGTGTGCCAGCCGAACATTTCGTCTTGAACACCGTTATCTCCCCGGTTATCCCAGCTGAATACGGTTAACTCGTCAGACATATAATGAGCAGTCTGGAAATATTTATTTTCAACTTGTAGCATACTGTTGGCACTCCAGATTCTTCCCACCGGCAGGTAAGCCTCTCCTAACAGGACTTCATCCAAATCCGTGTAACTTTCCACCTTGGAAAGATCCTGAGAATATTCCTCCAAGAAACTGGAACAGGAGCCAAGTAATAAAGTTATACAAAATATACCTAATATCTTTTTCATATCTCAATAGCTTTAAAATGAAACGGTTAATCCAAATGAATAATTGGGTCGGTCACTTAATTGTATGGTGGCAAAACCGCTTTGGGTTGGTGTTTGGCCTTTTAACTTGGAAGAGCAAATCGTGAATAGGTTGGCTCCCGATAAAGTTAAGGCAAGACGAGATAGATTTAATTTCTTCAAGATAGGGTCTGCAAATTCATACGTGACGCTTAGATTGGAACATTTCAAGTAATTCCCGCTTACAACCCGGTGATCCCCGTAATCATACATATTCCACACGGAATTGGCAATGGTTTGTATATCTGAATAATCAGATTTGTCGCTCCAATGACGATTGTATTTCCAGTACGCATCACTTCCTTGGCTAATAATTGCCGGTATGTCTGTATGAAGTTCATCCCCGGACTTTTTCCAGCGTTTTAGGTAATCTTTACTAACGTTATTTTCTGCCCGGATTTCGTCGGCACTCATTGTCGCATCGGCCTTGGGGGAATACATGGCGAATAAACGGATTTTATTACCCATGCTGTAAGCAAAAGAACCGCTCAGACGAATATTTTTCCAGCGAACACTTGTGTTCAAGCTACCGGAAATTGTCGGTTCTCGATTGCCGGATGCTTTCAGGACACGAGTATAAGTGTCGTATTTGCTTAACCCGCGAAGTTCTTCTTTGTTGTCTTCTCCGTCATCGAAAATGGGGCCTCCGTCAACAGGGCTTAATCCCATGAATTTGTAAGAGTAGAATGTTCCGATGGCTTTTCCCTTTACCAGTGCGGTTCCTTCCAGGAAATTGTTAAGTTCGTATTGGTTGGCATCCGGATCACTTTCCATTTTGTTGAACGTCTTGGAGAATGAAGTGGATAATGTCCAACGAAAATCCTTCGTGTTGATCGGTGATACGGTTAAAGCCACGCTATAACCGCTGTTGTCCACGTCACCCCCGTTTACGACGTAGGAGTTTCCATCCACCCCGTTCATGGATGCAATCTTTTTGGTCATGAAGGCATCTTCCGTGTGTTTCCAGTAATAGGAACTCTCGATTTGTAATTTATTTTTAAATAAAGAGAATTCCAATCCTAAGTTATATGATCGGGTGGTTTCCCATTTTAAGTCCGGGTTCGGGTAACGTTCCACGGTGGCAACATTCTCGTTATAATATGCGTTTGTCGGTTTTTTGGAAATAATCATTAGTGGAGTCTGGTCACTCAACATATTTCCTTGGTACCCGAAAGAGGCTTTTACCCGTAGAAAGTCGATCCATGAAAATTGTTGAATCCATTCATGTTCTGATAAATTCCACATGGCAGAGGCAGACCAGATGGGTAATAATTTGTCATTACTTTGATCCCCGAAACCGTTAGAACCGTCAACACGTGCATTTGCATTTACCGTGAAGAAGTTGAAATAACTATAAGATACGGATGCATAGAACGAAATCGTGTTACTTATCTCGTTTGTGATTGTCGGGACATTACCGGCTAACCAGGTTCCGTAATTCGGGTAGTCGCTCAGACTGATATTGTCCACGAAACTCATTCCCCGGTCTTTGAAATACCCGCGGGTGACATTGCTATATCCTTTGTAATGTGAAGAACTCATTTCGAAACCGACAGAGCCATTAATATTGTGTTTGTCATTAGCACCAAAATATTTGTTGGCATTTAATTGCAGGCGGATCGTGTAAGAGTTATTATTTGATTCTTTCCGGCTGAGTTCGCCCCCGTATGGTAGTTCGCTACTACCTCCTTCACTAACATATTCCTCGTAATAATCATCCCAGACTTCGGTGTAAGGCGTGGGTAAAATCCCGTATTCTGTTCCTCTCAATAATGCTGCGTGAAAGGTTTTCTCTCCCCACCAGCCCTCGATTGTCGTGTGGGAGGTTGAGTAAGAGGCGATGGCATTGGCATTTAGCCAGCTGTTGAATTTGAATTGTAAATTTGCGTTCACCGTCAGCCCGGCTCCTTCTTGTCCGTAAGAACTGTTATCCAGTTCATTCAGTATGTTGTAATTGTAATATTCCCAGTTACTATATTTCCTCTCGTAATAGGCGTATTCTCCGTTGTCCTCGAAGGCGGGGATTGCCCGACTTGTTTTGTAGGCGTATTGCATGGGGGCGATTTCTTCCTGATAATAATCACGAGAGGATACGTTCCCATTCATACTTAATGAGGCTGTTAACCACGGGGTTAGGTTGGCATCAAGGTTTAAGGCTGCCGTGTAGCGTTCGTTGTGGTCTTTCCAGATCACGTCATTATCCCGGTTGTAGCCGATAGAGGCATAATACCGGGCCTCTTCCGAACCTCCGGAAATACTGATTGTGTGCTGGTGGGATAAACTGTTGCGCATCAGCAAGTCAAACCAATCCGTGTTGACGGTTTCCAAACGGGCCACTTCCTTGTCAAATTCCGGTATCGTCAGTTCATGGTTGTATAATTTATTTATAAGTCCCTCGTAGGCCACCATGGACATATCACTGGGAAATTGGTAGTGATTGGCAACTAATTCTCTAGAGAACTGGATGCGTTCTTTTGAGTTCATGACATTGATCTGGCGATCGGAGTAACTTGGGCGTTGTCGTAGGGTCATGGTCATGGCGTAAGTAACAATCGGGCGACCGATACGTCCTTTTTTAGTCGTGATTACAATAACCCCGTTTGCCGCTTTCGTCCCGTAGAGAGCCGTTGCCGCGGCGTCTTTTAATACGTCTATACGCTCAATATCTTGTGGGTTAATCCCTGCGATGGCATTCCCGATACGGTTGATGTAGTCTGGGTCATTTAATTCTTCGGGGGAGATCGGAACGGGATCTTGTACGACAATTCCGTCCACCACCCATAACGGTTCACGGTTTCCGATCAAGGTGGATGTACCGCGAATACGTAGCTTTGGAACGACACCGACTTCACCGGAATTACTCATGACCATCATGTCTGGTACTCGTCCTTGCAGCATCTGGTCTATGGATGAAGTTCCGGGGATCATTAGTTCATCCATGTTGAATGAGTTGACCGCACTTGTATTTTTCCGGCGGTCAACTACTTGATAACCGGTGACAACCACCTCGTCCATTTCTTGGGAATCTTCTTCCATGACGATAATTAAATCTTTTTCTCCTTTGTAGGAAATGGTTCGAGTCTTCATTCCAACGAAAGAGACAATCAGTTCAATGTCGGCATCTTTAGACGGAGCGATAATAAAACGTCCGTCTTTATCCGTGGCGACTCCTATTGTTGTCCCTTTGATGAGAACGGTAACCCCGGGGAGTGGCATCTTATTTTTATCTGTAACAGTGCCTCGGATTTGAAGAGGATTACTCGTATCGGTTTGTTTCGCCGGACGGATGATGATCGTGTTATTGTCAAATCGATACGTGAATTCTTTCTGTAACATCTGGTTCAGAACATCGGTAAGTTTCATTTTTAATTGAGGCATCTGTACCATTTTTCGGATGTTCAGTTCATTTTCACTGTAAAAAATATCATATTTCAGTTGTTGCGTGATGAGGTCAAATACTTGTTCCATCATCATTTGTCGTGTTGTAAATGTAACACTGTCTCCTTGGGTCAATGGGTCTGCTTTACAGGTCTGGTAACCTGTAAACAAACTTAGTGCAATGAATGTGACAAGCATGACCCCTTTTTTTAACTTTTCTTGTAGATAAAAAAATGTGATCTGACTCTTTTTTTCCATAATTTTGTAATTAAATTAATATTAGCCTTTTATTTTGCCGGCTGCAAAATGGAAAATAAAAGGTGGTATTGATAAGGGAATGGGTTATTTCGGAACTCATTCCTTTTGTTTTTCTATTTTCTTTACGGTGATCGTTCTGCCATCAATGTCAAATGTAATATTTGTTGTTTCTTCCAGATATTTTAATGTTTTTTCCAACGGGTAATGTTTATTAATAACTCCCCGGAAATGCATATTCCTGATTTCTTCTTGTTGGTAATGCATCTGGAAATCGTACCATCGTTCCAATTTTCTCACGATGTCTTCAAAACGGTAACCTTTAAAGTAGAATTTCCCGTCAAGCCATGAGGTGTAGAGTTCGGTTTCAACTGTTTTTATCTCGATCTCTCCCGTGTTGTTGTTTAGTGAATATTGTTCGGATGGTTGTAATATTTTTTCTTCATGATCAGCTATTTGTACGGCCACTTTCCCCTGTACTAAGGTTACTTGCCAGCTTGGATCTTCCGGGTAGGCTGAAACATTGAAACGGGTACCCAATACGGTAACTTTCTTGTCACCCGTGTGAACAATGAAAGGTGAATGTTCATTTTTTTTGATGTCGAAAAATGCCTCCCCTTCAAGATAAACTTCCCGACAGGCGGCGGTAAATTGAACCGGGAATTTTAACGTGGATTCCGAGTTTAGCCATACGGTTGATCCGTCGGCCAGCTTTAAAGAGAATTCTCCACCTTTCGGAATAATCAGTTGATTGTATTCGGTGGGGAGGTTTTCTTCCCCGAGAGAATCAATATTATAATATAGGGCATTACTTACAGAATCTTTCGAGATTTTTACTCCCAGATCTTTTATAGAGATATTTTGTTCCATATTTTCAAGGTAGAAATGTTCCCCCGTTGCCAGTATTAATTTTGCTTTAGGTGGAACGGACCGAATGTCTGTGTGATCGGTATCAGATGTATCGGATTGTTGAAAATACCATAAATAAGAACCCAAGGATAATACCAGCATGAAAACAGCTGCGTATTTAAAAATACGAAGTTTTAATGATGGCTTGGAATACCCTTTACATCTTGATTGTACGTTTTTCCATGCGGAATTAACCTCGTCATTTTCATTCTGCAAGGAATAAAAAGCTCTTCTGATCAGAAAGTATATTTGTTTATTCATGTTTTTCCAGTTTCATTTCGTTTAAGGGGATCGAAAACGGAAAATGGGTGACCCTAAAATGAAATATTTTTCATCTTTTTTTCAAGTAGCTATTAATCAATAATAAAAGGTAAGCTCTGTCGTCTAATTTTTCTCTGAATTTACGGTAAGCTTTTGATAAATGAGTTTTTACCGTGTTAACGGATATATTCAGTTCCTCTGCGATGTCTTTATACTTTTTACCATCAATGCAATTCATGATAAAAACAATTCTACATTGTTCGGGAAGTTCTTGCAGGATCTTTTTCGCTTTTTCTAATTTCACGACCTCTTCTTCTGAATATTCCGATTCTTGTAGATAAGTGATGAATTCGGCAAGACGGGGAAAATGAGTGCGTTCCATCAATTGTTTTTTCAGGTAATGTAGCGCTCCGTGTCGCACGGTAGAATAGAGGTAAGTCTGGATTGTTGTTTTGATTTCTAATGTTTTACGATTATTCCATAAATATACGAAAGCATCTTGGACAATATCTTCACTGATTTGTTTATCTATCACGATTCCTTGGCAGTAACCACGCAACGGGGCATAGTAATTTTTAAAGAGTTGCTCGAAAGCTCTTGTATTTCCTTTAAAAATTTCACCATAATCCATTGTACTCGTGTCTTTTTTTGCCTCCATATCAGTTTGTTCTCATTCAGTTCACGTCTTTTTATATTCTTCGGGCATAAATTTATATCGACTTGGAGGGTAAATTTATGAAACAAATTTTGTAATTTGAAATATATTCCGGTTAAATATTTTGTTTAGAAAGTATAGAAAAAAGAAACCGGAATACAGAAATAGTTCCTGTACTCCGGCCATCCAAACTAGAATGATCATCAACTTATGATCAGAATTGATTTTTATATTTTGGTTTTATGAACGTTAAATTTTCTCCAGCATAATTTCTAATTCCCCACTGTTACTCCCGGAATAGATGATTTTACCTCTCGGATCGATGACTAAAAATGTCGGAATACTATTTAGGTTGTAGTTTGTTCGGGTGTCTTTACTCAATTCCGGGGTGGCGAGATACTGATTCCAAGGGAGTTTTTCTTCTTCCAGCGCTTTCTGCCAATCTTTTTCACTTTTATCCACAGACAAGCTGATAAAAGTTACTTTTTCTCCGTATGTCTTGTGCATTTCCCGCAGGTGAGGGAAACTTGCCCGACAAGGTCCGCACCATGAAGCCCAGAAATCAATCACCGTGTGATGATCTTTTTTGAGCTGGGAGAGTAGGGTGGCTTTTTTCCCGTCAGGAGTAGTCATTTCTCCGTCTCGTAACGCTTTACCTTGTACGAAAGTACGGGCTGTTTGCAGGTATTGACGAAACTGTTGTAATGCGAGGCATGTGTCTTGATAGGGAGCGAAAAATTCGGTTAGTTCATCTAGGTACGCCTGATCATAAGTGAAAGGCTTTTTTTTCAATTGTTCCGCGAGATAGAGATTTACAGCCAAGTTTTGATGACTCCTTATAAATTCTTTCGTTTGGTTTTCGAGCTTGATTTGTTTGGCATACGAGGTTTTGAAGTTTTCAACATTCCCGTTTTCCATGTAGGCTTTGGTGAGGGATTCGATTTCATGGCGCGGGGATATGGTTTGTTGTTGGTATTGATAGAATATATCCTGTGCAACAGAACCTTTCAACGTGTAATTCTTCTCTTTGCGAATATCATACAGCCAAAAAGATTGTGGCAGGCTATCGATATGGGGAGTTTGAAAGGTCAGGTTGCCGTTCTCAACAAAAAAGCCGATCTCCACATATTTATTGGGGCTTTTGTCTTTTGATTCTTTGTTTGTATTTGCGTGCTGATCGCTCATGCTTAATCGGCAATACACGGGGGCATTTACTTTTCCTTGAAGTTCAAATCTTCCATTGATGACATATCCTGAGGCAATTTTCTTATGGTATTCCTTGTAAGATGCCAAGGTCACTTCGGTACTATCAATGGCTCCGGGAACCGTACCGCGTAACACGAAATGATCTGTCGGTTTTTCGATACAGGCAGCCATCGAACCGAGAAATAAAAGTGATAATAGATATTTCATGATGATCTATATTTAAATGATTAAGAAATAAATAAGTATGTTAGCGGGAACGTTCTTTGTAAGTTTTGAATGTAGTCTCCACGAACATTTTGTATTGACTCTCCGGTAATTGGGGAATCACTTTTTCTCCGATTGCGGCA
>OCAG01000669.1_pt1 | contig 18951 bp, 20 predicted proteins | sample 1477111 | NCBI WGS metagenome assembly OCAG01 (sample SAMEA2580288, study PRJEB22360) | human gut metagenome | biome: human gut; feature: human-associated habitat; material: faeces | place: Denmark | collected 2008/2010 | reverse complement strand
CCCCGACTTCGGGTAAACCCTCGTCGGGACCACTCCGACCGCGCACAGAAGCTCTTTCATGGCTGAAAGCGGGTATGGCCTAGCAGGGCAAGGGATGGGTAAGGTGAAATCTATCAGTCCGTACCGGCTTACGCCGGGCTTCGGCGGTTTTACTCCTGTGTCATATGCAACAACAGAGTGCCGCCTTCCATGCCGCTGACGCGGCATATTCTGGTGACGATATCTGAATCGTTATATACTGTGTATATACGTAGTAATGACGAGGTGATAAATGGCACAGGTTAATATGAGTTTAAGAATTGACGCTGAACTGAAGGATGCTTTTATGGCCGCTGCAAAAAGCATGGACCGTAATGGCTCTCAGTTAATCCGGGATTTTATGCGCCAGACCGTTGAACGGCAGCATAATACCTGGTTCCGTGACCAGGTTGAGGCAGGACGTCAGCAACTCAAGCGCGGCGATGTGCTTCCCCATGACATGGTCGAATCTTCTGCTGCTGCATGGCGGGATGAAATGAGCAGGAAGGTCGCCGGTAAATGATGGAGATATTCTGGACCATGCTGGCCAGCCAGGACAGGAAGCGCATTCGTGAGTACATTGCGGAGCAGAACCTGATGGCCGCCATTGAACTGGACGAACGGATTGGTTATTCAGCCAGCAGCCTGGCCGGGCAGCCGTATAAAGGCCGCAACGGTCGTGTGGAAGGTACCCGGGAACTGGTTATTCACCCGCATTTTGTTCTGGTTTATGAGGTCGACAGCCAGTGGGGAAAAGTGTATATCCTGCGTGTATTGCATACTGCACAGAAGTGGCCATAGAGGGGCTGTCCGGATATAAAAAGGTCTGACGGAGATGCAAGAACCATGAATAATGATGAGCTGGCCACCAGACGTGCGCAGGCGATTGCCGAAGACAGGTGTTTCTCGAAAGAACGGCTGCGCGATGAATTCAGAATGAAGCCAGCCCCCGGTGCTGAGCCGGTTAAGTGGTATAAAAACACTTATGGTGGCAGGTTCGCTGTATACCGAATTGCAGACTGTGTTCCGATGCGTGAGAAACGCCCACTGACGAGTAAACAACTTCTGGCTGGCCAGCGACTTTCCGTTTTATCCAGACTTAACAGCACCAGTGGCCGGATGGCACGGCAGGCATATGACTGGCTGAGTCTGGCACCACTCTTTCTGGATACTGAAACGACAGGACTGGATAATACCGCGGAAGCCCTGGAAATCGGCCTGACCGATGCGGCCGGTCAGGTGGTATTTGAAACCAGGCTGAAGCCCACGGTCGCCATCGGGGCGCTGGCCGCCGCCGTGCATGGTATCAGTGAGCAGGCTCTCTGCGGCGCACCATCATGGACAGATGTGGCGCGGCAACTGCGGCATGCAATCGGAGATCGACCAGTAATTATCTTTAATTCCCGGTTCGACATCCGCATTCTGAAACAGACTGCGGCCGCACATAGCGATCCGGCTGACTGGCTGGAAGAAATGACGGTATATTGTGCGATGGAGCTGGCTGCAGGATATTATGGGGCCACCAACCGCTATGGCACGATTTCACTGGCCAGTGCTGCCAGCCAGGCCGGACTGACCTGGGAAGGGCAGGCACACTCAGCGATCGCCGACGCACGGATGGCGGCAGGGGTGGTAAACGCTATTGCTGCATATCATCTGGAACTGCTGCAGGAGCAGGCCCGGCTGAAAATCTGACCGACTGGCCTGTATACCGCAATCATTTACGTTATCCAGACGTAAATCCGCCGCTTGTTACTGTCAGTATGTTAATGCTAATGTATGCGTACATTAGCATTAATGAGGGATGATATGTGAGAAATAAAACCAGGGAGGCCATGCGGCTTTTTTTAGGCGGCAGGTGCTACACGGCTGAAAAACTTGAAAAGGATTATCTGGCTGAAGTGGCTAATTACAGTAACGACCGCTGGGAAGCACCGCAACGTGCCGCACGCCTGGCTGCCAGCGTAAAGCGTTACAAGACATCAGAAATGCTGCGCTTTATTTTTGCTACCATTGCCTATGATCCCGATCCAGATTTAACCCCGCTGACTGTGAGACGTTTGTGCAAGGCATTGTTCGGCAGAACCGGAAGCCAGTGGCTGGTTGTTGAAGTTTTTGGGGAGAAGGGGCGTCAGCACCGCAGCGCGGACAGCAATCCGGAGATGGTGGAAAAAATGGCTGCCAGATATCGTCATGCCGCCGAACTACACTGGTCCGCAACGCTGGCAGAAATTGAACGGGTAAAGCGGCTTTATCAGACGAAAATTAAGAAATCCAAAAAAGAAGTGGGTTGACTGCCATTGTTATTCTTTTCCTTCATCATTAATGCTAATGTATGCATACATTAGCATTAATGTATGGTGCGTTAAACGTACAATAATTTCGAATATCCAAACTGATCTCATACACGCTTGTAAGCGGCCCTCACGGCCCGCTTACGCGGATTAAGATAATATTTCCTGTTCATCAGCCGGCCTCCTGTTCTCCCTTTCTTTTGTCAGTGTACCGGTGCATGACAACATAATCACAGCATGATAATAATAATCAATAACAATAAGCTGTGTCACGTTTACATCATGGAACGGAGGTGCTCCTGTGACCTTTGAGCAGAAAAAAGCCCGGGCCATTGCCCTGATGGACAGCAAAAAGATGTGGCGGAGCAATTATGCCCCTCCTCTTCTGCGTATTCTCTGGCGGCTGGGTATCCGGCTTCCGCCATTACCCTTTATGCCGTTCTGGCAGGTCACGGTGCTGACGGGGGGCTTATGGGGCATTTCCTGGGGATGTGCAATGTGGTTTATCTACTGGGGGCCGTCAGGAATGGTGGCAGGTGAGGCCATTATTATAAGTATCACGGGGGGTTTTTTGTTCGGACTGCTCATGGCCTCTTTCCACTGGTGGCGCAGGAAAGTTAAGCGGCTGCCATCATGGGATGATGTGTAAACCGTGCTGGCATGTTTTTACGGAGTGACGCTTTCATTAACCTGTACACGAACTTCTATTCCGGCATCATGACAGGCCTGCAGCCACTGCGCCACTTCCAGCGGATCGCCCTCCCGGCGTACCACTCTGCCTTCTTTATTCCATAACTGCAGACAGGTGCTGCCGTCGAGACGCACCACAAAATCCCCACGGCAGGCCTGATAGGGGTTTGAGGGCTAACCGTACGAAAACGTACGGTAAGAGGAAAATTATCGTCTTAAAAATCGATTTATGCTATCACAGTCGTCTCTTCAGGTAAGTACGGTTGCCTTTGCCTGCTTTCTTCTCGTCTGGTTAAGTTAAGAAATTCAGAGATCCATGCTTGAGATAAAAGCGGAATAAAACCAGTAAAATGTAACTAAAACAACAACGGAATTGTATCAATGATAATGTCCACACCGTGGCTGACACCGATCGTTGCCGATAGTGATCATGCTGAGGCAAATGCAGTGAGCTATGAAGCACTGACTCCGACAGAACTCGACTCAGATAAAGCAGGCTGTTATATCAGCGCGCTTAATTATGCTTATGAACATCCGGATATCCGGAATATTGCTGTTACCGGGCCGTATGGGGCAGGGAAAAGCTCAGTATTAAAAACATGGTGCAAAGCTCACAATGGGACACTGCGGGTGTTAACCGTTTCTCTTGCTGATTTTGATATGCAGAGACATGTGGATGAAAGTAATGGGGACAGCAGTAGTGACGAAGGGACGAAAAATACTGGTAGTGTTGAAAAATCTATTGAATACAGTATTCTGCAACAAATACTCTACAAAAATAAAAAGCATGAGCTTCCCTGTTCCCGCATTGACCGTATATCAGATGTGACTGCGGGACAAATATTGCGGTCTGCGTCTTTTCTGACAGGAACCATTTTACTGAGTGGAGCTGCTTTATTTTTCCTTGCGCCGGATTACGTTACAACAAAGCTATCTTTGCCGGGAGCATTCGCCCGTTACCTTCTTGAATGCCCGTTTGGGGTGCGTGTGTCCGGTGCAGTGGCATCTGTGATGGGATCGTTATGCCTGCTTTTGAACCAGTTACATCGTATCGGTATATTTGACAGGAAAGTAAGTCTTGATAAAGTGGACCTTCTGAAAGGCGCTGTTACAACCCGGGCATCATCACCTTCTTTACTTAATGTCTATATTGATGAAATTGTCTATTTTTTTGATTCGACTAAATATGATGTAGTGATATTCGAAGATCTTGACCGTTTTAACAATGGCCGGATTTTCGTGAAATTGCGGGAAATCAATCAAATTATTAATAACTGCCTTTCTGACAGAAAACCTGTAAAATTTATTTATGCTGTCAGAGATGGTATTTTCAACTCAGCAGAGTCAAGAACGAAATTCTTTGATTTTGTTATGCCTGTTATTCCAGTGATGGATAACCAGAATGCTTATGAGCATTTTGTTAAAAAATTCAAAGAAGAAGAGATAAATAATAACTTAAGCGAATGTATTTCTCGTATTGCGACATTTATTCCCAATATGCGTGTAATGCATAATATTACAAATGAGTTTCGACTCTATCAGAATTTAGTCAATAGTCGGGAAAATCTGGCCAAACTACTTGCCATGATAGCATATAAAAATCTCTGTGCGGAAGATTATCATGGTATAGATAGTAAAAAAGGTGTTCTTTATCATTTTATTCAAAGCTACTTAGACCATGAAATTCAGAATGAATTATTACATTCTGCAAATAACGAACTTGAGGATATGGCACAGTCACTTGTAGCGATAACAAATGAAAAACTCGCAAACCGGGAAAATCTGCGCGAAGAACTGCTCATGCCTTACCTTAGTAAAAATTATAGCGGCGCGCTTGTTTTTTATACAGAAGGAAGGCAAATAAGTCTTGATGATTTGATACAAGATGAAGATGAATTTCTCATGCTTTTAGATAAGGAAAATATTCAGGTCGTTACCCCCTATAACAGACAAAATTTTCTCATGATAAATCAGCGGGATACAGAAAAACTGAAGCAGCAGTATGAAAAACGATGCCATTTAATTGAAACTAAATCTGTTGATAATATAACCAGAGTGAAAAATAATATTTCCAGTCTGGAGTCATTGAGGACCGAAATTCTTTCCGGAACTGTAGCTGATATAGCAGAAAAGATGACAAATGAAGGCTTTGTTGCCTGGATAAAGAAGAAAGAGGATACAGGTGTCCTGACGATTCAGTCGGAACATGAACAGATTGACTTTATATTTTTTCTGTTATCAAGTGGTTATTTATCAACAGATTACATGTCCTATCGCTCAATCTTCATTCCCGGAGGGCTGAGTGAGACAGATAATTTATTTCTTAAGGATGTTATGTCTGGTAAAGGTCCGGAAAAAACATTCTCATTCCATCTTGATAACGTTAATAATATTGTTGAACGACTCAAAAAGCTGGGGGTTCTGCAGCGTGACAATGCTCAACATCCTGCTGTTATCAGATGGCTGATTGATAATGACCCTGATACCCTGAAAAACAATATAATGGCATTACTGAGTCAGACGGGTAGCCAGCGTGTGGTTAGTTTGCTGATGTTGATGCAGAACGATTTCACAACGTATGTTCGCCTGCGTTACCTGGAGATTTTTATGTCAGATGAACATATACTGAACAGATTGCTGGCACATTTATGTGCGTCAGAAGAACGCACACCCGAGCAAAAGTTTTTTGTTCAGGAAATAGCGGCACACCTGTTATGCCTGACTGAAAAATCAAATATCTGGCAATCGGTTGAGATTAATAAACGTATCGGTGAACTTATAGATTCCTCCCCAATTCTTATTACTGCTGTGCCAAAAGGATATGGTGATGCGTTTTTTGAAGTGTTGAAAGATAATACACTTTCAGTTTCATATATTCCAGGTGATGTGGGAGACGAGAAGTGTTCTGTTATCAGGAAAATTGCGGGTGCAGGATTATTCAAATATTCCGTCAGTAATCTTAAAAATGTTTATCTTTGCCTGACGCAAGACAAGAATGAAGAAAGAATGTCATTCTCTCTTTATCCGTTTCATTGTCTCGAGTCCCTGGCTATTTCTGAATTAACAGAAATTCTGTGGACTAACATAGAAGATTTTATTTTATCGGTATTTATTGAATCGGAAGAGATTGATCGTATTCCTGAATTGCTGAATTCTTCTGAAGTCTCAATGACTGTTGTTGAACAGATTATAGCCAAAATGGATTTTTGTATAAATAATCTGGATGATATTATTAATCGTTCAGAGTGTGCGGACAATAATGCTTCAGGGAGAAATATCTATAGCATGCTGTTGCAGCATGACAGGATTTTTCCATCCTTTGATAATATTATTCATTTATTGCATGATACATCAATTAATACTTCCGGTGAACTTGTTCAGTGGGTAAATGAGAAACACTTTGAATTTGAACCATCTGATATAGTCATAAATGATACAGGAATATTTAATAATTTTATTTCTGAATTAATTTGCTCGCCAGTCATTTCAGAAGAAGCTTTACTGAAAGTACTGAGTAATTTAAACGTTGTTATTATCGATGTGCCTGAAAACATTCCATTGCGAAATGCTGAACTGTTATGTTCAGAGAAAAAACTGGCACCGACAGTTAATGTCTTTACGGTGTTGTTTAATGCTCTCAGTGAAAATGTTGATGATATTAACAGGATGAATACTCTGCTTGGTAACCTTATTGCCCAGCGTCCTGAGATTATTACCCAGGAGCCAGAAGATATTTTTTATATCGAGGGTGACTTTGATGAAGAACTGGCAAGCGAACTTTTTCGTCACAAGCTAATCGGTATGAATATAAAAGTTGCCGCTTTACGCTGGTTGCGTGATAACAAACCGGGAATTCTTGATAAGAGCTACCTGCTGTCATTAGATATTCTGGCAGAACTGAGTCCCTGGATGGGTGACGATGATCTGCGCCTGACACTGCTTAAACGTTGTCTGGTTGCCGGGGATGCTGGCAAAGACGCGCTTTGCGTGGTGCTGAACAGTTTTGCTGATGAGAGCTATCATGGACTGTTACCACATGACAGGTTCAGGAAAATCCCTCACTCCGTGGATTTGTGGGAAGTGGCCGAATTAATCAGCAATCTTGGATTTATTCAGCCGCCAAAAATGGGGTCAGGGCGTGATGAACACAAAATTGTTATTACTCCCGTACGCTATGTCCGTGATGTTGAGTTTTATGACTGAGCATCATTGATACGGTGTTTTAATTGCCTTAAATACAAAAATAAAAACAGATTAATGCTTAATGTGCATTAATCTGTTTTAGTTATCAATGGCTGTTAATTATTGTTAATTTTACATTAATCTTTCTTTTTCTTCAGGAAGATCCGAAAACTCCTGGTCACGGATCTTCCTCTCCCCCACACAACGCCACCTCCTGTAAGCACAACATGTGGTGCCGGATTCAGCTGCTGATGACACTATATGTTGTGTCATCTCCCTGACCTGTGATGCGTCGCGCAGGGGCGGAAAACAGCGATATGATGATTTCCTCGGCGTGGTACACTTCCGGAAAGTTGTGATATTCCGGAAAGTCGGATCTGACGGAAACGGCTCTCCGGTAATTTAACGGCGTGGTTATATGGATGCTTGTTATCATGGTGATGATGATAACGGCATGATGTTATCAGACGGCGTGACGGTAAGGGCAGTGATGATGGATGACGTTATCGCATGACCGTCCCTGCCCGGAAAAGAAAAAAGGAGTCACCCATGTTTTTTATTGAGAATGAAGGTCAGGCTGTCGCCGAAACGGATTACTGGCAGTCTGTACAGGCGCAGGCCGGATATGTCTACCTCAGCTGGAATGCCGGCGCAGCCAGGCTGCTTGTCCCGGATGCGGCAAAACATTTACTCAGGGAGATGCGGGGGGCTGAGTACGTCATCATCAGTAAGGGAGCACTGCATGGCCGCGATGCGCTGGAACTGGTATTTGAAGACGGCAGCGATGCGCCGTTTGTGATCCACATGCTGAGTGAGCAGTGCGATCGCCTGCTCCCCGAAAACAACCAGGGAGGGGGTTTTGTTGTCACCGTCTGGACGCGTGGCGGTAACCAGCTCCGTTATCCGGGAAAGTACCGGGTTGTGGAAAACCTGCCCGACGTTTCCCCGTGGAGTGAACACTGATATGCAGCACCTGCCGGCACCGATCCACCATGCCCGGGATGCTGCTCAGCTTCCTGTTGCCATCGATTATCCGGCAGCGCTGGCACTCCGCCAGATGTCGATGGTTCATGATGAACTGCCAAAATACCTGCTGGCCCCTGAAGTGAGCGCCCTGCTCCATTACGTGCCGGATCTGCGCCGCAAAATGCTGCTGGCCACACTGTGGAACACCGGTGCGCGCATTAATGAAGCACTGGCGCTGACGCGGGGGGATTTTTCGCTCGCGCCTCCGTATCCGTTTGTGCAGCTGGCCACTCTGAAGCAGCGGACCGAAAAAGCCGCCAGGACGGCAGGAAGAACGCCTGCCGGACAGCAGACTCACCGGCTGGTTCCGCTCTCCGACTCCTGGTACGTCAGTCAGCTGCAGACGATGGTGGCAACACTGAAAATTCCTCTGGAACGGCGTAATAAACGAACAGGCAGGACAGAGAAAGCGCGGATCTGGGAAGTGACGGACAGAACGGTCAGGACCTGGATTGGGGAGGCGGTTGCCGCCGCTGCCGCTGATGGTGTGACGTTCTCTGTCCCGGTCACGCCACATACGTTCCGCCATTCCTATGCGATGCACATGCTGTATGCCGGTATACCGCTGAAGGTCCTGCAGAGCCTGATGGGGCATAAGTCCATCAGCTCAACGGAGGTCTACACGAAGGTGTTTGCACTGGATGTGGCTGCACGGCACCGGGTGCAGTTTTCGATGCCTGAGTCCGATGCGGTCACAATGCTGAAAAACAGACATGCATAATAAGTCACAATTATGAATTGTGATTTATTCTGTAAAAAAAGAGACCACTGCAATATGTGATCTCTTGTATTATTTCATAATTGTTAAAGCCACTTCACAGTATGCTCACATTGTACGGATATATTCGTAATGTTTTTTTATATCGAATGAACGACAGAAGTTGTGGAGATTTTATGAAAGTAATTAGCATGAAATTTATTTTTATTTTAACGATTATTGCTCTTGCTGCTGTTTTTTTCTGGTCTGAAGATAAAGGTCCGGCATGCTATCAGGTCAGCGATGAACAGGCCAGAACGTTTGTAAAAAATGATTACCTGCAAAGAATGAAACGCTGGGACAACGATGTACAACTTCTTGGTACAGAAATCCCGAAAATTACATGGGAAAAGATTGAGAGAAGTTTAACAGATGTTGAAGATGAAAAAACACTTCTTGTCCCATTTAAAGCTGAAGGCCCGGAGGGTAAGAGAATGTATTATGGCATGTACCATTGTGAGGAGGGATATGTTGAATATGCGAATGACTAATACACTGTTATAAAGGCTGCATAAAAAGGCCGGAACCCCGGCCCTTATATTATCGCTTACCACTTTCTTTAATGTGAATTTCACCAGGAAGCAGTATCTGGTACTCTTTACCAGAAAACATCGCCCCGAGCCTTGTGAGAGACTCTCCGATAATGCCACGGTGAGTGCTGGCGTTAAAATCGTATTTATCATCATATGAACGAACAACGCCATTGTAAGTCCAGGAGCCATTGGCAGAGATAGTTAAAGTACCTTCTGTTTTCAGTGTGATATTACCAAGATATGCACCGGTAATAACATTATAATCACCAGTGGCATGTGTGAACTTTGTAGAAACAGGGAATGTGCCTACTACACCAGATTTTATAATGTCTTTTATCTGATTAATTTTCATAGGGGAAATTTTAAGACCAATGTTGGCGATATTAACGCTCCTTTCAGCGCCATTACCCCATAAATAGTGAGCAAGCGCCACAATTGGTGTAGTGACATTACCGCTCATTTGTTTCATATTCATTGAGCGATAGTCATATTGACTTGGCGCTGGTTTTGCGAAGTGGTAAGCGTCATAAACGCTTATTCCAGGGTGAAGAACCAGATTTCGGTCGGCGTTACAGAAGTAACCAATATTTGTCGATATGATCTGCAATGTGAGAGGGTTGCTGGCCCCATGTTTTTTGATGTAATCCTCAAGTTGAGTTAAAGCCTGAAGACACATGTTTGGACTCTGGAAAAAACTATAAACAACCTGGACTAAAAGAGGGCCAGCACCAGGCACATGTGGTGCTGAAAGAGAAAATGCACCATTGCCATAACTTGGTAAGTTAGTTGATGGTGATGGTGCATGAACAGTTAAGGTTTCCATACATAACTCCTTATAAGTTAACAAGATAACAGAGTTCGCCGCTGGCTAACGCCTCCGCCGGCGAACAAACCCCATGAGAGAGGCTCCCCATAACATTGTTTGCCTGATATGCCGTTAAAAATGGTAGGGCAGCTCCTGAACTACCATATATAAGATATATATCTGTACACTCCATTAAATACTGGAAATATATTGAGAACTCTGATATATAATCTATATATAAAATACAAAAAGGTATATATATGACCAGCAATAAAGATAAGAACAAGAAAGCAAACGAAATATTATATGCATTTTCCATAATCGGGATTATTCCATTAATGGCTATATTAATACTTCGAATAAATGATCCATATTCTCAAGTGCTGTACTACTTATATAATAAGGTGGCATTTCTCCCTTCTATTACATCATTGCATGATCCCGTCATGACAACACTTATGTCAAACTACAACAAGACAGCGCCAGTTATGGGTATTCTCGTTTTTCTTTGCACATATAAGACAAGAGAAATCATAAAGCCAGTAACAAGAAAACTTGTTGTGCAATCCTGTTTCTGGGGGCCCGTTTTTTATGCCATTCTGATTTATATCACACTGTTCTATAATCTGGAACTAACAACAGCAGGTGGTTTTTTTAAATTATTATCTCATAATGTCATCACTCTGTTTATTTTATATTGCTCCATTTACTTTACTGTTTTAACCATGACATATGCGATTTTACTGATGCCATTACTTGTCATTAAATATTTTAAAGGGAGGCAGTAACACTGCCTTCCTTTTAATTATTTTATGATCTTGTGATTCAACTCATCAACAAATTTATCATCGATAAATGCACCAATAGCACCTGCAATAACTACGCCAACAAAACCAACAACTGTGGCCGAAAGACCAAAGGCTATAAGGGCCGAGCCTAATGTCAAAGAAAACAAACTAAGAGCTACAGCAGATGCCATCCCACTGATAACCCAGGACTCGACTTCCAGCATTAATGGCCCCCAGTTACCAGTCTGGTAACCCTCAATACTCTTCTCCCTGATGTTGTTTGCCTTTATTGCATAATCTGCTGCTTTGAACGTTTTACCCAACGCAGCAAATTTATTCCCCATATCCTCAGCATTAAATGCTTTCCACGCATTCACAATGGCTTCTTTGTCCGTTGCATTTATTTTAAGGCTGGGGTTAGCCATTAACTTATTAATGGAAGACATTGCATCATCATAACTACGAATCGTTTTTCCCTGAAAATTATTTATATTCTCTGCAATTTCACGGGAAAGCGCCTTGTATTTATCTCCAAGATATTCCCCGACTTTGTCACCGACACTAATGATGACCTCGCTGGTTTTTGTCAGGACCGTCTTCTCGTCATTTTCTTGTTCTTTCTTGACTCTGAAGTCATCCTTTGCGTTATTTTCGGCTTCCTGGCGCTGGCTTAAACTATTACTGTCCAGAATCTCCACGGCTGAAATATATAGCGGAGAAACTCCACTGCCTTCAGGAAAACGGACAATGACATCATGATTATTACTGGACATCGTATAACCAGCCTCAACATAATTCCCTGTCTCAGAAATAACGCCATCTTCCTGGATTTCGGGATTAGACCGAACTGGAGTATTCATCTGACCCACACTTAATACCAGGTCCGGTAGATTTGGTGATACAGGGGCACTGTAAACATCTTTAATATTGGTTCCCGGACGACTCCGGTCCGGAACTGGAACGGCATCCACTACTGGCACTGTCATCGGAATACCTCCGATAATAGCCATATATTGTGTACCATTCTGCATAAGGTCCGTCAGACGATATTTTACCGGTACATTATTACCCGCTGCTGGTAACTGGCTGGCAGGGATATCCGTTACCTGCTCCAGTTGCTGTGTAACCATAAGACGAATAATTTTTTGCTCATTTCCGGAAGCAGGCTCCAGACGGGCAAAAGAAACAGCAGCCGGGCGAGACGGTTCTGGCAAACCACCACGTAAACCATTTTCAAGAACTGTTCGTGCAGCGGAAACTTTCTCGTTTCCCCAGGGGCTATGCACACTGACAGACCATCCCGACCAGTCTCCCTCTTCAAGTTCCTTATCAAGAATAATCCGGCGAATAATTCCAGGAAAAAGAACACTTTGTACAAGTGCGATACCTTGTGGGCTGTAATCCCCCCATCCCGGAGGCATGGATGGAGCGAGACCTGATGAGCCTCCGGGTTTCACATCACCGCCCGGAATTCGTCCTGTTGACGGCCACACAACCATTGTGTCCCCGTAATCAATACCTTCTGTCGGTACACTACCTTCATTATCACTCATAAAAAACCTCTTTGACTTTAAAAACAATCAATTAAAATCAAATACTGTACATATAACCACTGGTTTTATGTACAGATCAAAAATTACGCCGCTGTGTTTTCTCTGTCAAGACTGTGGATTTCAATTTTTGTGAAAACGATCAAAAAACAGGCATTCACACCACGTGCTATTCTCGCCTGATACCACAAAAAACGGCACAGGCATAACTGTTCTCTGGCCTCAGCATGTTTTAATGAAACTATGATATGAGACACCTGGGGGGATACTGTCACTTTATGGCATGGTACACATCGTGATATGTGTACAGGCCTTGTTAGTTACCGTACCGGTCAGGACGGACGACGGGAGTTTGAAACCAGTGAGTTGTTCTGTACTGGCGTGTTTTATAATGAAATCCTTATCGGTGGCGATGAGCAATGCTCTCAAGGGAGGAAGGATATTGTGATGAACATAAGTGTGGAAGATTTGTTTCCGGAGTCATTTCAACGAATTAAAGAAGAAGAAGAAGCGAACAGGCCTGATCCTAACTGGTTTGCACATTTACCGCCTGAAAAAATCAATGCGTATATGTCCAAGTATCCTTTCAAATCCTTTGATGATATTCCTCTGGACAACAGTGGGTTGCAATACCCTTCACTACAGGAACTGGAGTTTTATTTTCCCCCGGCGGCCCTGGCTGCTAATTGCCATCAACTTCCTGAGAGAATGAGACAAAAGCCTGTGGTCACGATGATTAATGGGTTAACCCTGTTAAGGTCGCTTGGCGTTCAGGCTTTCAATATCGATCCACGCCGATGGCACAAAATTAAAACCTATTTAAGTCAAGGAACGATTGAATATCCACAAATGTCCGAAGACGGGAAAGTAATTATAGATGGCAGGCATAGAATACTACTTATTATGCAGATTTATAAAGTAACTGATGTTCCCGTTTTTTTTCTGAAAGGAATAAGCTGAACAGTGCAAAGGGTAAAGCTATACTGATTTTTAGACTGTGATTTGTTACGTAGAAATAACTTGTCAGATGTAATCTGTACATAGCTAAAAAATGGGTTTGTTGATACCTTTACCCCGTTTATGGGGGTAAAGATATCAATAAAAATTTAATCAGTTTATTAACTTCATCGCGTTTTTTTTTGTCTCTTCATCACTTCTTTGCTCCTGTTGTGAAGAGGGTTGAGTGATTGTTGAAGAATTAAAATCAGCCATCTCTTTTGGAAATAGCGATCTCAATATATTCACTATATCTGAAAATGTGGTTTCTTTCGTCAGCAGTTCACATAAAAGGAAAGGGGCCCTGGGGTCTTGTCTGTATAAGGCCAGACCTGCCGTCAGTGCGGCCCGGTTAAGGCGGCTGCGTTCCCCTTGCGGGATACTGTCCAGTGTATCACAAACAATTTTATCTGTTTGATTTACATCTGGATTTAGTTTGAAGGCAATGGTTCTGCGCTTGTCCATTATTAATTACCTATGAGATACATACCGTTAACTAAATCATATTGAGAGTTATTGGTTTTGAAAAAACGTTCATCACGAATCTGTGAGTGTTTTTTTACTGCATCGCATATTAATTCTGCGCCACCGCCTATAACCATAACATGCGTATAACCAGAAAATTCATTGAGCGTATTTAATACACGTTGCTCAAGTTTACGAAGTGCTTCATTCATTGCTTCGGTGACTATTGATATTTTGTTCTCATCATTAATTCGTTGCTTCAGATAGTTGTTGTCTTTTCTGTGAATAATTATATCGTCAGCAAGATAGCTACTTCCTTTTGTTCTCGCAAGAGAAAGTGCATCTTTTACTGCAGATGTGACCAGAGATACACCAAGAGATGAGTCTCCGTATATTTTACTGATCCCTGATAATTTCCCCATTACCTGAGAAATATCTAATGTGGTGCCCCCGAGGTCTATAATTAATAAAGAATCTAACTCATCCAGTTCTTGTAGAACTTCATAACCTGCTGGTATAGATTCAGGCATGACTTTTACATCTTTTATTGTGAATGTATCCCCACCATTTAATGTAATTTTTTTCCGGAAGTTTGCTTTCTTACGCTCAATATTTTCCGTATTGGGTTGGTTATTCCTGTCGTAATACTCTGTCAGAGGAAGTGTGCAAACAATATCCACTTCGCTTACCGGCAGACCACTGGTCAGTAAGGCGTGGTGCACCGCAACGACATTAACGTCGCTGTATTGCCATGCGATATTGGTTGTGACTACAGCATCCGGGCTGATTGGATCAAATGAATACTGTTCGCCGTTCAGTGTGTAGTTAAAGACCTTTTTATCACCAAAAGAGACTGCCCACTCGCGTTTGAAGCTGTTCGGGCTAATGTGCTGTTTAATTGTTCCGTCGTTTTCCTGCCACTGTAGTTTGATGTTTGTTGAACCGTCATCAATGAATACCAACATTTATAAAACTCCTTATGGTGTTTTTTTGGTGTGTGTTTGGGTATGTTTTGGGTTTTAAGTGGGTTTATTTGTCAAGTTTACCCCATTTTAACCATCAATCAATGATTATTTGTCTTGTTTTGGTGTTTTATTGGGTTGGATGTGGGTTGTTTTTGGGTTTTGTTTGACGGGTAACAAAAGATGTCGCCGGGCTCCTCTTTTTACTGCGCCGGCTGACGCGGCGCGGCAGGAACGCTGCCTGTGGTCAGTGTCCCGCGTCCGGCCGGGCACGGGACGGGCGCTTTTACCGCTCCCGGCTGGCGTTGGTGACAGTGTACGCCAGCCCGTCGCCCTTTTCTGATGAACGCCCTTCAAGCCGCTTTCGCGGCATATCCTCGCCGTCAAAAAGACGACGGCTGCGGTATTCCACGGTCGGCCTGACCCGTTACCGGACGCGGTGAACAGCCCACAGGCAGCGGGGAACGGGCACCACAGGGGTGCCCTCCCGGTGCCCTCTGTAAGAGAAGGAGTGCTGTTATGTCCCGTTTTATCCTGGGTGACTGCGTGCGTGTTATGGCCACGTTTCCGGGCAATGCTGTCGATTTCATCCTCACCGACCCGCCGTATCTCGTCGGTTTCCGTGACCGTTCCGGGCGCACCATCGCCGGCGATAAAACCGATGAATGGCTGCAACCAGCCTGTAATGAAATGTACCGCGTACTCAAAAAAGACGCGTTAATGGTGAGCTTCTATGGCTGGAACCGCGTCGATCGCTTTATGGCCGCCTGGAAAAATGCGGGATTCAGCGTGGTTGGCCACCTGGTGTTTACCAAAACCTACACATCGAAGGCCGCATATGTGGGCTATCGCCACGAATGCGCCTACATCCTGGCAAAAGGACGTCCGGCGCTGCCTCAGAAGCCATTGCCCGACGTGCTGGGCTGGAAATATTCAGGCAATCGTCATCACCCGACTGAAAAGCCCGTTACCAGCCTGCAACCGCTCATTGAGAGCTTCACACACCCGAACGCGATTGTGCTGGACCCGTTTGCAGGCAGCGGCTCAACCTGTGTGGCTGCCCTCCAGTCCGGACGCCGGTATATCGGTATCGAGCTGCTTGAACAGTATCACCGTGCCGGACAGCAACGACTGGCCGCCGTGCAACGGGCCATGCAGCAGGGGGCCGCGAATGATAACTGGTTTGAACCGGAGGCTGCGTAAATGAACTATGCCGGACACGAAAAACTTCGCGCCGACGTGGCGGAGGTGGCCAACACCATGTGTGACCTTCGGGCCAGGCTGAACGATATGGAGCATCGCTGTCGCTTTGATTCCGATGTGCTTGTTGAACGCCTGACACGCCAGACGCTGTATCGCGCCAATCGCCTGTTCATGGAGGCGTATACCGAAATTCTGGAACTGGATTCCTGCTTCAAAGATTGAGAAGGAGACGAGAATGTACGGAACATGCGAAACGCTCTGCCGGGAGCTGGCAGCGCAGTATCCGGGAGACGCGCCGCTGATGCTGGTTGTCTGGTCCCCGGAAGAGATCCAGGCCCTCGCTGACGGAATGGATATTTCCCTGTCCGATCATGAAATCAGGACCGTCCTGGCGCGCCTGGAGGACATCCCGGAAGACCAGCGAATTGAGTCCGGTATTTCTTCCGCCGCGGCGATGGAGATTATCAGCAACGTGAGCGAAAACCGCCAGGTGACCGTTCCGGCTGAACTGCTGGCGTCCCTGATTCAGACCGCTGAACAGGCATTGTGGAAACGTGAATGGGCCGCCTGGGATCATGGCCTCGCCGTCCCGGAATGCGTCACCCGCCGTCAGGCGGTGGTTAATCAGGCCCGCACCCTGCTGAAAAACAACACACGCGAAAACGACTGATGTTATCGCCGCCTGCGGGCGGCGATTCAGGGAGACCATGAATCATGAACGAAACGCTGAATGCACTGATTTGTCGTCACGCCCGTAACCTGCTGCTGGCGCAGGGCTGGCCGGAAGAGACGGATGTTGACCAGCGAAATCCGAACCATCCGGGCTGGATCAGCATTTACGTGCGGCTGGATGCGCCCCGGCTGGCGACGTTACTTATCAAGCGTCACGGCGGCGTACTGCCGCCGCTCCTGGCCTCTGCCATTCAGAAACTGACCGGAACCGGAGCGGAACTTGTTCTGTCCGGCAGTCAGTGGCAGTCGCTGCCGGTACTTCCGGCAGACGGAACGCAGGTGTCTTTCCCGTATGCCGGTGAGTGGCTGGCAGAGGACGAAATCAGGGCAGTTCTTGATGCGGTACGCGATGCAGTACGCTGTGTCAGTTACCAGGTGGCAGAAGATACGCGGCGTATCCGGGCGGCGCTGACCACAACCGGTCAGACGTTACTGACCCGCCAGACGCGCCGCTTTCGCCTGGTCGTGAAGGAAAGCGATCACCCCTGCTGGCTCGATGAGGACGACGAAAACCTGCCCGTGGTGCTCGATGCCATCCTGAACCGGGGCGCACGTTTTTCGGCGGTGGAAATGTATCTGGTCAGCGATTGTATTGAGCATATCCTGTCCAGTGGGCTGGCCTGCGATGTGCTGCGTATACCGGATGAACCGCCCCGCCGGTGGTTTGACCGTTGTGTTCTGCGGGAAGTTGTCCGGGAAGCCCGGGCCGAAATCCGTAGCGTGGCGGATGCCCTGGCAAAAATCAGGGGCTGATGATGGCGGGGAAAATCCCCGCCTTTTTCCTGCCGGTCCCGGACAGAGCACAAAGGAAGTCGCCGCCGGCTCCGCTTTACCCGGCCATGCGGGCATGGCCTTGTGGGTTTTAAACTATGTGACCTCAGCGTCGTGTGCGGGCTGTGCCGTGCCTCCATCTTAGCCGGGCTGGCGGGGATGCAAGGGTACGCTTCGCCGCTGCGGTCACCCGGTCCCTCCTTCCCGTCTGCCGTGATTTTCCGGTCGTTCACCCGCTCAGGTTTCGCGGTCTCACCCTCCAACTCCCGCCAGCCGTGTGCGTCAGGCTGCGGCTTCCCTTGCGCCCTGTGCATCCCCGCCTTATCGCCCGGCTTTTATGGAGGCACGGCACCGCCCGGTGTCGCGGAATATGTGAATAACGGAGGAAAACATCATGCAATATGCGAAACCTGTCACTCTGAACGTTGAAGAGTGCGACCGTCTCTCCTTTCTGCCGTATCTGTTTGGCAACGATTTTCTGTATGCCGAGGCATATGTGTACGCGCTGGCGCAAAAAATGATGCCGGAATATCAGGGAGGCTTCTGGCACTTCATCCGCCTGCCGGACGGTGGCGGTTACATGATGCCGGATGGCGACCGTTTTCATCTGGTCAACGGTGAAAACTGGTTTGACCGCACGGTCAGCGCCGATGCCTGCGGCATCATTCTGACTTCCCTTGTGATTAACCGCCAGTTGTGGCTGTACCACGACAGCGGTGATGCAGGACTGACCCAGCTTTACCGGATGCGCGATGCGCAGTTGTGGCGTCACATCGAATTTCACCCCGAATGCAACGCGATTTACGCGGCACTGGACTGATTAACGGACGGGGCGGCAATGCCGCCCCTGTAAAGGAGATGAGAACATGTACTGCACTGTTAAAGAAATTATCCGCGAAGTGCTGGATACAGACGTGCCGGACAGTGAATGCGTTTTTGCCGTGGTGCTGACCCGTGGGGATGTGCGCCACATAGCCCAGGACTGGAACCTGTCAGACGATGAGCTGGAAACCGTCATGCAGCGGCTGGACGATGCCTTTGAATATGGTGCGGATGTCAGCATTGTTCACGACGTTGTTCGTGAGCTGATGGAAGAAAAGCGTGCCAGCCGTCAGGTGACAGTTCCGGCGGTGATGCTGGAAAAAGTGATGGCGCTGGCAGGCAGTGAAATGAAGCGCC
>OCAG01000661.1_pt1 | contig 19217 bp, 17 predicted proteins | sample 1477111 | NCBI WGS metagenome assembly OCAG01 (sample SAMEA2580288, study PRJEB22360) | human gut metagenome | biome: human gut; feature: human-associated habitat; material: faeces | place: Denmark | collected 2008/2010 | reverse complement strand
ATTATTTTTATGGAACCCAGCGTGAGCATATGCCCACACTGGGTTTTTTTTATTTTTATAAAGATCAATTATGTGTCAACTATTAGAAGTGAATAACCTTTTTCATGCATTGAAAGCAAGCAAAAGGTCTATTATAATTCTCGAAGGAATCAATTCTTTTAAAAATTAGCTCTTTAAAAGAATTGATTCCAAATTACAAAATAAAATATTACCAAATTTCTAATCATATAAATTTTAATTTCCGTAAAGAAAGGATGGTCCTAAATTGCACAAAAAATTTTATCATTGCAGATGGTTTATAAGTTTCTTCCTCATTTTAATAATGATCACTGGTTTCTTGCCTAGTATTACCTTTGCAATTGAATCAAAACCTGAAAACAGCGTTTTGTTAGAAACCACCGAAAATGATATGCCCCTTACAGAAAACAGTATGGGCGAAGAAACATCGTTGGAAGCCGAAACACCTTTGGAAATTCAACCATCTACGCCTCCAACACCAGAGACCGATGCTTCTGAAATCAATGCTGCTGCACTTCGCAGCGGTAGTGGAACTGCTCAAAATCCTTATGTGCTCACACTTGCCAGTGACCTCTACAATCTGGCAAATCAGGTGAACAGCGGAAATACACACGCGGGAATTTATTTTGAACTGGGAAATAACATTGATCTCTCTGCCTATGCTAACTGGCCCGGAATCGGACGTCAAACCAAACCATTCTCCGGTAACTTGAATGGCAATAATTTTACCATAACAGGGCTTCGCGGCACAGACCCCGACGGCTACGGCCAATACGGTTTGTTTGGCTGTGCAACGTCGGCGTCGATCAAAAACGTATACTTAGAGCTTGGTGGAAGTCTCAGCGCCGTCTACGATACCGGCGCTTTTATCGGAAAAGCAAACAACGGAACTCAGATATCAAACTGCCATGTTGATGGTAATGGATACACCATCAATGTTACCGGTGGTGGCCGGGCCGGAGGATTTGCGGGCTGGACAAATGAGGAGCTTGGTACAGGCACTACGGTTTATTTTAATAACTGTTCTGTAAGAAACATAAATACTTATAGCAGCGGCAACTATTCTGCCGGCTTCATTGGAGTAGCGCATAACGCTGAGGTGACCGACTGTGAAGTATTAAATACAGACTCCAACAAGAATAACGCAACTATTTATGCTGCAGGATTTGTCGCCGCCGCCCACGGTAATTCTAAATTCACAAACTGCTCTGTCACTTCTCCAAATATCATTGGACGTTCAACCGGAGATTCATGGAGCGGCGGGTTTGCTGGTGTTTTTTATGGCAGCAGTAAAGCCAGCGCCTGTTATACTACCAATCCTAAAATTAATGCCACTGCCTGTAATGGCGGCTTTGCCGGTGGTATCTACAATAGTGCCCAAATTGATAATTGTGATGTAACGGAACCCGTTGTCAAGGGAATCGACTATTATCAGGGTGGCTTCGCGGCAAAAATATATGACTATTCTTCTGTAACAAACTGCTATACGACCGGCGGAAAGGTAACACAGGGCAATAGGCTCGCCAGATCCTATGGCGTTGGAGGATTTGTTGCGGATTTATATGGAAACGCGACCGTGACAAACTCTTACACACAAACCGATGTTGAAAACAATAAAGCCGGTTCCACAGATACTAATTGCAGTACTGGAGGCTTCGCAGCTTATATTCGCGAAAATGCTTCCGCGAAGAATTGTTATTCAACTGGCAGTGTCTTTATTTCTAACAGTGGTTCACAGAAAACATACCAGGTTGGTGGTTTTGTCAGCTATAAAGACGGTATGGGCTCAATTACAAATTGCTACAGTACAGGTACTGTAAGTGCTCCAAACGCAAACCAGTACGTCGGTGGTTTTATCGGATATTATTATGGGAATGGTCTGGTCAGCAATTGTTTTTTCGACACAACAACAACACGTTTAGCCATTCCTGTAGGCAATACCTCCATTTCCGGCGTACAATCTTACACCACGAGTCAGATGATTCTTAAAAAAAATTATCCATCCGGCTGGGGGCTTAAAGAGAATTTACTGGGAAAAGCAAACGGAACAGGAAGCCTCTCCTCCCCTTGGTATATCGACGATGATTTAACCTATCCTTACCTGTACTACCAGTATGATGGTCACAGCAAGGAAGACACAAACTACCACATTGCCAACACCATCTATCAAAACGGCAACAGTATCGGTCAGAAACGCGCTGATTTTACAGTCAAACAAAACAGTTTGCCCCTCCGTGCTTTATCAGCGGGAGCAACTAAAGCCTATATACCATATAGCGGCACAAGCCAGCATGTCATTAATACAAATAGTTATGTAGAAATACCTGGAGCCGCTTATAATTCAAACCTGCACTCCTTAGGCGGTGTTTCTAAAACAAATATCATTGCGTTCTCATCCGCCCCTATCGCGGAAAAACGCTCAGACCGTGTTCCCTGGAATGTCGATGATGAGGCTACATACACCTATGTCGGTGATACAGTAACATACTCAATCACAGTCCTGAATTACAGCAGCGAGGCCGATTTTAAGGATGTTATAGTAACAGATAACATCCATGAAAATGTACGTTTACTGGAAAATACCATCACAGTGAATCCAGGCGTTCAATACAAGGAAGATGAAGCGCAGCTTCTGACAACAGATAACGCAGCGAAGCCTTACTATTCTTATGATGCAATTACCAGAAAATTATCCGTTTATCTCGAGGATATGCCAAAATTAGATGCCAACACCGGAGAAATTTCCAGCTATACCATTTCTTTCCAGGTGTTCGTAGAAAAAGAAGCCGCTTCCAAATTCTCTGACCGAACAACTTATATTGGTGACATTGAGAATACAGGCCTATTAGATGGAAAACTCGTTTTCACGGGAAACACAAACAAAGAATCCAATTATCAGTATGATTTCACAGATGGTAACAAAGATCCTGTATATGATGCATGCCTGTTTGACTTTACAAAAAATGATACTGATAGAAATCTCAAACTAGCGGGAGCAAGCTTCTCAACCTACTACTGGACAGGAGACGGAGTCCCAACGGGACAAGTGGATAAAACCAATACTACCACCAATGTTTCCGAGAAAAACAAATGGTACCTATGTGATGAATCCATATCTTCCCCAGACGGATTTGTACAGCTGCGTCTTGGAAAATACCCAACAGCCTATGCTGGTTATTACCAAATCATTGAAACCAGTGCACCTGAAGGCTATCTAACGCCTGCGGGGCAATGGCTTCTGCATGTCAATGAAATCGCATATGTTGATAAAATTACGACGATACAGTCATCCGAAACCGAAGCTATTCCTGCCAAAGATTTTGAAACAACAAGCAAGATAGTGGACAGTAAAGAGGTCATTGATACCGCAAATCTATCGAATCAAAAGCTTACAGGATCTGTCACACTAAAAAAATTTAACGAAACTAACAAACCGCTTCCTGGAGCACAATTCACCATCGAACGTTTCGACGAATCCAGCAACTCATGGAAATACATATCCTATAATAATTCTACAAACCAGTGGATGGATTGGATAAGCGGTGATCATTACACACAAGAAACAATCTTAGAAAACAATACAGCCATTACCATTTTTAAAGAACTGGCAATCGGTCGCTACCGATTTACAGAAGTAACATCACCCACAGGATATGAGACACTGCTTCTTCCTTTCGAAGGTACAATTCCAACATTGGATAATAACAGTGACCCCATATATGATATTACCTTTGAAATTCACGATAATCAGGCAATTCAAATGCCAGCATCAGGCCGTGAAGACTTTATGTCTAAGATGATGCTTTTAATCGGAATTTTCATCATTTTATTATCGTTTGGAGGAGGTGCATTAAGATACTTAAGCAAACATAAACACACGACATAAGCAGTCATCCTGCACAGCAGCGGTAAAACAAGGTTTTAACAAAACCGAATTCACAATCAAAACGAATCTTAAAGGAGTTAAAATGAAAAAAACAAGCAAACTGGTTAAAATCAAAAGTATTTTGGCTGTGGTTCTCATACTTTTCACAGTTATGATGAGCTTACCCGTTACAACACTTGCAGCCAACAATGGAACCCTCAACATCCACAAACTAGACAGCACAGGTGTTACGGAATCCGAAAAAGAAGCTGGCAAAGTCTACAAAGAAGTAAATGGTCTTTACCATGCGTATCTTGAAAACGCAGCGTACTCTGCCTATAAAATTGGGACCTTTGAGCAGACTGCTGACCCGGTTAAAGTGACATATACACCAGTTTCCGGCTTAGTCGATAAGTCTGGTGCCGCTATTACAGAATTAAACGCTTCAACCGATCCATCAAATATTGATGTAGCTGGACTAAATGTAGCGGCACAAGGCACCACCACTGCTTCTGGCCCACTAGTTTTTGGAAATTTAAATGAATTTAGCGTTTATCTTATCAAAGAAACGAGCTTACCCGAGGGTGTTCATGGCGCAACAGATTTTATTGTTACCATCCCAATGTTCAATAAAGACAACAACACCTGGGAATTTTCCGTTGACGCCTATCCGAAAAATACCTTTGCCAATGCATCCATTGAAAAAACAATTGTCTCAGGCGCAGATGGAAGTGGCGATAATATTTTTTACGCTAATATCGGCGATGTACTAAATTATCAAGTTAAAGTAGCCGTTCCATCCGACATCGATAACGGACTCTATACGCAGTTCAACATTGTGGATACCTCCAGTCAGTATCTTCAGATTGATACTGCCACAATCACAGTTAAAGGCACTCCCTCAGCTGGTGGAGCCGATTATGTTTTATCCGTTGCCAACGGTGACTTTACAGTAGATTACCTGAGTAATGTTCTCACATTGTCTTTTACAGACACCGGTATTGATAAACTGGGAAACAGTGATACACTCCAGGTTAATTATGACACAAAAATCTTAGAAGGTGCCATGAATGAAAAAGGTGGCCTTAAAAATGATATTGCGCTTAACTTAAAAACCAAAGACAAAGATGTTGATCCGATCAAGCCAGATCCCGACAAACCAACACCAGTGGTCAAAATCTACAGCTACGGTGTAAAAAAACTTGGAGATGGCGGCACCCCCTTGGCCGATGCGACCTTTGTTCTGGCAGAAAAGAATAGCTCTGGCGATTATACCTATTTAATTTATAATAGTACAACCGGTCTGTGGACAAATGCCTCATCCATTGATAACGCAACACCGTTTAAAACAGAAACCTCTGGTACTGATATTAACAGTGAAGCAATCCTGCAGTTCCGGAATCTCAGCAAAGACAACACCTATTATCTATTTGAAACCAGTGCTCCCACTGGCTATATCATACTGCCAAATCCCGTTGAGATTATCGCGACAGATGCTTCTACGGACAAAGTCTATGATTCCTTTATACTTAATGACACCACAGGCAATTACGACTATGTTGCAGGCGTAGGTTTCAGTAAAACCATTGAAAACCTTTTGGAAAGTAAAAACCCCGGTATTCTTCCAAGCACAGGCGGACAAGGTACCTATATCTTTATCGCCACTGGCATAGCCCTCATTGGTCTGGCAGCTTTCCTTACAATCTATTACCGTAAAAAAACAAACGCTTAATAAGAAATAAAGAGGATAAGCACAACGCTTATCCTCTTTATTTTTACCGAAATATCTGGAGAAACTAAAATGAAACTCAAAAAAACACATACCACCAGCCTGTTGATTATCCTAGTATTCTTACTGGGTGTTCTCATTATGGGCTATCCATTTTTCAGCAATTGGTATAATCAAATATTACAGAATCGTCTTATTACTGAATACAATATCTCCAGTGAAGCACTCACTCCAGAAGACAAAGATGCAGAATATAATAAATGTCGGGAGTATAATCAGAATCTCCTACAGAATGTTGTGTTGACAGATCCCTTTGATAAACAAGCCGAAAAAGCCGCTAGCGAAGAATATCTCAAACGGCTGGATATAAATAACAATAGTATCATGGGCTACATCGAAATTCCCAAAATCAAGGTGAAGCTTCCCATCTATCACGGAACAAGTCCAGACATCCTTGACAAAGGAGTCGGACATCTGGAAAAAACCTCTCTGCCAATCGGGGGAACCGCCACCCACGCAATCCTTTCCGCCCACACAGCTTACCCAAAGGCAACGCTTTTCAACGATTTAATTGACCTTAAAGAGAGCGACCAATTCTATCTTACCATTCTAGATGAAAAACTTGCCTACAGCATCGACCAGATCAAAGTCGTGGAACCCTCCAATACGAACGATCTCGCTATAGACCGCAATCAAGATTATGTCACCCTTGTCACCTGCACACCCCATGGTATAAACTCACACCGTTTGCTGGTACGAGGCATCAGAGTACCTTATATTGAAGAAAATCCCAAGCCCGATCCCGTCATAAACTGGACACCATATGTTATTGGGGCTATTATCTTTTTAATTGCTTTGTCTGTTTATCAAAAGAAAAAAAATTAGGCTCTCATTAATGAAACAACTCATATCTTTTACGCATTATCTAAAATGTAATAATCCCTTTTTTCATCACCCTGCGGTCCAGCAGCTTTTCATAGGCTTCAATGCTGTCCTCAAACTTAAAGTAGTCCGAAATAAAGTCTTTGATTTCCAGCTGGCCGGAGCGCATCCATTCCAGAACCTGTTCATGGGCTTTTCCTTCTTCGCTCTTTCTTGGCATCTGCTGGTAAATAACACGCCAGTTATAGTCAGCCTGGCTGAAATCAATGGTGATCTCTTCCTTTTCAGGCACGCCGTAGCACAGCACTGCCCCACGGTCCTTGATCAGCCCCATGCCCTGGTTTACAATGGCTGGTGAACCGGCAGCGTCCAGTACAAAATCCACGCCTTCCGGGAAAATCTTCCGTACTTCCTCACGCACATCCTGATCCTTGCTGTTGATCAGATGTGTCGCGCCATGCGCTTTGGCCTGTTCCAGTTTTTCCGGTACAATGTCGCAGGCAATCAGATTTTTAACCCCAAGCAGGCTCATAAACTTCATATAGGTCAGCCCAACCGGACCGCAGCCAAAGACCACAACAGAATCGGTGGGCTGGATACCGAAGTAACGGATGGAGGATAAAACCTCGCGGAAGGTGATGATCATGACCGCGTCTACCGGGTCCAGGTCGTCATCAAGCACAGTCTGGGCATAAGCACATTCCGGCGCTTCTCCCTCCGGGTAAGCCTGCGGATCGCATACTACAGCGTACTCGCTCAGCGCACCCCAGCCTGAGCCAAGCCCAGGCAGATTTTCTTCGTCTGGATCAACAAAGGGCAGCAGCACCTTATCGCCAGGTTTTAAGCCCTTTACCTTTGCGCCGACTTCAACGACCTCTCCCACGCCCTCATGGCCCAGCATAATCGGGTATACCGACTCTGGAAAGCCCTTAAAGGTGCGGTGAAGCAGCTTGACATCTGTACCGCACATACCGCAGGCAATTGTTTTCACCAATGCCTGGTGCTCATCATATTTTGGCTTATTTACCTCTTCAAGGGACATGCTTCCGTCTTTTCCAACAACAAATGTTCTCATTATTAACTCCTCCTCTGGATCATGCCTGCACCCATTGTATTTCCCCTACTGAAAACAGCGCACAGGTTTCATGTTTTAATGTAATTACATAATGATGTAATTTCTTTAATGGGTATATTAGCACAGTCTTTGGAGAAAAGCAACACTATTTTTTAAATAAACCGGGTAACAAGATCCGGATGGTGTATCAGAAGACTCGCAAGTCCCACAATGACCAGCAAAATAAGCATGCAGACAATATGCGTCTTTTTATGCATTGCCAGAATTGCCACATACTCCCTAAGCAGCGCGTTATACCAAAAGTAGAATTTTGTTTTCGCGCCAATGCCCTGAGCCTTAAGCCCTGCCTTTCTGGCATAGATGCCTGCCCGGAAAACATGATAATTGGAGGTTGAGAACAAAATGCGCAGATGCTTCATATCCGCTTCCCGGCTTTCGATGAGCTGTCTGGAAAACAGCATGTTTTCATAGGTATTTTTAGATTGATCCTCAACCAGAATATGATCCTCTGGAATCCCCTGCTCCAGGGCGTACTGCTTCATGGCTTCACCCTCGGCAATCTGCTCATCGCCGCCCTGGCCGCCAGACATGATGAGCATGGGCGGGCTCTTTTTTTTATCCGCCTGCCTTCTATAAACCTTGAGGGCCCTGTCAATCCGGCCAGCCAGCAGCGGCGTGACTTTATTACCGCCCATCAGGCCAGAGCCCAGCACGATGATGTAATCCTGCCTGAGAACAGGCCTGTAAATCCCATAAATAAAAGATGACAGAATAAAATTTGAAAACACGAGCAGCAGGTATAATAAAATTGTGTTGACCACCAGCATAATAACTGAGAGTACATCGTTGATCTCGACGTTTTTAAAGGAGAGCATTCCCAAAACCAGCCACAGCAGAATACCGATACCTACCAGCAGACTGAGCAGATTGGCTTTGCTGCGCCCTTCCTTTCTCAGCAGGTTCACCGCGCTGTAAAAGGAAATAGCCAAAATGATGAACACGCCTGTAAACAGAAGCAGAGCGGCGGCCATCGCGATAATAATCAACAGGAAAAATAAAAAAGGATTTCCCGTCTCATCCGTCAGCATGACAAGCGAAAGACCGCTGAGCATCAATAAAATAAAAAACAGAAACCCATTGATCAGTCTTCTTCGATCCTGTAGATATATAAACAGGAAAAACAAAAGATAAATGAGATTAACAGCATATACAAGCATTGTATTTCTCCTTATTTTCAACTTTTTCTTATTTATACCCATTTTCATATTGTTTCTACCGCGTAAAATAATCATACATACAGCTATTAATGACAGCCTGTCTGAAACCGCCGCGTTGACACCAAAATGAAGAAAGGCTATAATCATCTTGATTACACTTGTAAGATCAGGAGGCTTAGAATGAACAAAAAACTTCCCCAAATATCCGAAGCCGAATTCGAGGTGATGCAGATCATCTGGGATAAAGCGCCCATCAACACCAACGAGATCGTCGGTCTGCTCAGTGCTGCAAGCGACTGGAGCCCCAAAACCATCCAGACCATGCTCATCCGCCTCGAAAAAAAAGGCGCCGTCACTCACGAAAAGGAGGGCCGGGTATATGTCTATTCCCCCCTCATCCCAAAGGAGGACTACATTTCCCACGAGAGCCACGCTTTTCTGAACAAATTTTTTAACGGCGCCCTGGACCAGATGGTTGTCAGCTATCTTTCCCAGAACGATTTATCCCAGGAGGACATTGACAGCCTCCGGTCCATTTTAGACCAAAAGGCAAAGGGCTGAGGCGGCAGCATGTTTTTTATCCGTTTTTTAGCCGGCAATATCTTCTGCGGGCTGCTCATCTGCGTCATTTCCGGTATCAAAAAGCTCCTCGGTGACAGGCTGACCCGCAGGTACCATTATTACATCTGGTTCGTCCTGTTAATCTCCCTTTGCGTTGTGCTCCTGCCCGATGCTTTATTTAAAGCCGTTGGTTTTTCCAGCTTTCCAATGCCTGATCAGAGCGCCGCAGCCGCCGCGGCGGGCAGTACCGCCACACTGTCCGGGGGCTCTGGATGGATGCAGGATTTTTCCCAGTCTGTCAGCCGTGCTGATTCCGGCCGCCTTACCGCCTGGATCACAGCAATCTGGGGATGCGGCGCCCTACTCTCCGCCATGGTCTGTCTGGCCGGCGCCCTTCGGCTGCACTGGCTGAAAAAGCGCTTTCTTCAGCCAGATCAGGCGCTTTCTCTTGCCTTAAAGGAATGTCAGCCTGTCATTCCCTGCCACGGCAGAGTAAAGCTCCGCCAGTCCCGCGGGATAAAAGGCCCGCTGACCTTTGGGCTGTTCACCCATTATATTGTCCTCCCCAAAAGTACCACACAGCAGCTGTCTTTCGGAGAAATAAAAAACATTCTGCTTCACGAGCTGTGCCATATCAAAAACAAAGACATTTTTCTAAACCATCTGATGTGCGCGCTGCGGGCCGTCTACTGGTTTAACCCCCTTGTCTGGTACGCCTTTTCCCGGCTGCGCAGTGACCGGGAGCTTTTCTGTGACGATTCTGTCCTGGCGAGACTTCCAAGCGAAAAAGAACGCCTGAATTATGGCTATACCCTGCTCAATTTCGCAGGCAGCTCCCTTAGCGCTTTCAGCACTGCGAGCAGCGCCGGAGGACCAAAAAAGCAGCTCCAGGAACGGATACTGGCGATCTCCCGGTACAAAAAAGAAACCCCAGAAAAGCGATGGCAAAGCATCCTGGTGTGTCTGCTCACAGTCCTCATCGCGCTGAGCCAGGTACCGCTCATGTCCGCCTTTGCCTCCGGTTCCGACCATTATACGCCGCCCGGGGACATCACCCTGACCGCTGAAAATTTAGACGCCTATTTTGGCAGTACGTCAGGCTGCTTTGTCCTCTATGACCAGAGTCATGACCGTTATCAGGCATGGCACCCCGAAAAAATAACCGAACGCTCCTCCCCTTTTTCCACTTTTAAAATCTACAGCGCCCTCAATGCCCTGGAGCAGGGCGTTATCACACCAGACTCCAGCTTGCTAAAATGGGACCAGCAGCCATACCCCTTTGAAGCTTGGAATCAGGATCAGGATCTGGCAAGCGCCATGCGCCATTCCGTCAACTGGTATTTTAAGCGGCTTGACGCGCAGTCCGGCATCAGCGAGCTGAATCAATTTTATCAGTCCATTGGCTATGGAAACGCAGAGGTCGGCCGCTCCACTGAGGACTACTGGAACGCGTCCACCCTCAAAATATCGCCACTGGAGCAGATAGACCTGCTGAGAAAGCTCCGTGAGAATGCGTGGGGCTTCTCAACCCAAAATATCGAAGCCGTAAAAAACGCTCTGCTTCTCTCAGACAGCCCAGACTGCCGTCTATACGGCAAAACAGGCTCTGGAAAGGTAAACGGCCAGAATGTCAGCGGCTGGTTTGTCGGCTATGTCGAAACCCCAGATAACACCTGCTATTTTGCCACCAACCTCCAGGACAGCGCCAACGCCACCGGCCCCGCAGCAGCCAAGCTGACCCTTTCAATCCTGCAGGATATGGGTATTCTCCAATAAAAAGGAGCGGTCATTTAATAATGGCTGCTCCTTTTTTTGCAACGCTTGACTTTTAATCTTACATATGTAATAATTAGCCTGTAAAATTCTTACATATGTAAGATTAAGGAGGTACCCTTTGAAAAAGTTAAAGATTCTTTCCATATTCCTCTGCATTGTTTTCCTGCTATCCGGCTGCTCAGCGCAGAACATTACGCCGCAGTACAATCCGTCCGAAACACGTTCAAGCCCGGATTTCAGACTTTTGGGCGCGGAAAAGCTGGATGATGAAACCTCCGGAAAAATTGAAAAACGCTGTCTTGAAATCGCAGACCTCTACCAAAGCCAGTACCACACCGCAAAAAAGGAAAAGCCTGAGCTCCGCTATGAGCAGTCAAGCGTGAGCGATACCGATCTGGAAAAGATCAAAGCCACACTTCTGGAAAAAGGGATCTCCGTCATTGACGCAAACGGCGATGAAACCTCCACCCTGCTCAATCCAGAGCCCTTCTCAGATTTCTGGAACAATGTCTCCGCCCAGCAGGACGCAGAGCTCGAAGCCATTGCCCTCTCAGAATACGGCGGCTTTTATTACTACCTGTTCTCATATCACAGCGGCAAACGGTATTTCGCTTACGCCAATCTGGAGTGGGACACTGCAGGCCGGCCAAAGGTAAAGGATTTTCAGAAAACAAGCATCGACAGCTGGCTGTATACCGAAAACGGCAATTTTATGTACACCCGCACCACCGGCTGCGCCGCTCCCCATGTATTTGAAAAAATGGGCCGCTGCCAGCTGCTACGCATCAAGCCCGTCCCCGGCGCACTGCTTCAGTACAGCCTCGCCTATATCGCGCCAGTGGGCTATAAGGGCAACAACCTGTTGATCAGCGATTGGAGTGAGCCGGATTTTGACAGCCTCAATTTCAATGACCTGCTGGAATATCTGAAAAAGCTTAGCACCGGCAGCTATCTCAGCCCAAAGGATTATCCCTTTGACGAGCAGAGTGATAACTTCTATATCCCCAGCAGCGAATTTGAAGCTGTTATCCTGCCCTTTTTCAACATGACCGCCCCCCAGCTGAAAAAGGCGGCCTCCTGCGATGAAGACCGCAACGCCTATCCCTGGCAGGAATATAAAGGCACCAATACCTACCCCAATCCCACCTTGTACCCCAACGTCATCGCCAGCCAGAAAAACAGTGACGGCACCCTCACCCTGACCGTAGACGCCATCTGCCCGGAAAAAGAAACCGACGCGCTCTTCACTCATAAGCTTACCGTCCGTCCCCTGGAAGACGGCGGGTTTCAATATGTTTCCAATGCCATAACCGCTGAAAATGAAGAGGATATTCCGGTTTATTTTCCGCGGGTTCGGGAGCAGAGGGATGAGGGGTTTAGGGATTATTGGTAGAGTGTGTGATAAAGCGGAAAAGGTCACTTTAGTTTTTGCCATTAACTTAAAAAACAAATCTTCAAGAACAGTAAATTCTTGAAGATTTGTTTTGCTTTAAAGTTTGTTAATTTCTATTCCCACTCAATCGTAGCACAAGGCTTAGGACTCAAATCGTAGCACACGCGGTTAACGTTCTTTACTTCGTTCAAGATCCGGTGGGTGATTTTCTGGAGGACGGGCCAGTCAATTTCTTCGATGGTGGCGGTCATGGCGTCAACGGTGTTGATGGCTCGGAGGATGACAGGGTATTCGAAGCTTCTGGCGTTATCGCGGACGCCGACGGATTTGAAGTCTGGGACAACGGTAAAGTACTGCCATACCTTTTTATCCAGTCCGGCCGCTGCAAATTCTTCTCTCAGGATAGCGTCGGATTCTCTGACGGCTTCGAGGCGGTCACGGGTAATGGCGCCAAGGCAGCGTACGCCAAGGCCTGGGCCTGGGAATGGCTGGCGGTATACCATATCGTCTGGCAGACCAAGCTCTGTGCCGCAGGCGCGGACTTCGTCCTTGAACAGCTGGCGGACAGGTTCGACCAGCTCAAACTGTAAATCTTCGGGCAGGCCGCCGACATTGTGGTGGGATTTAACCATTTTGGCGGTTTTTGTGCCGCTTTCCACGATATCCGGGTAGATGGTTCCCTGACCCAGGAAGTCAATGCCTTCCAGCTTACGGGCTTCTTCTTCAAAGACGCGGATAAATTCTGCGCCGATGATCTTGCGTTTTTCTTCAGGGTCAGCCACACCGGCCAGCTTGGTTAAAAAGCGTTCAGTGGCGTCCACATAGACGAGGTTGGCGTCCAGCTGGTTTTTAAAAACCTCGACCACGCTTTCAGATTCGCCTTTACGCATGAGGCCGTGATTGACGTGGACACAGACAAGCTGTTTTCCGATGGCTTTGATGAGAAGGGCGGCTACAACGGAGCTGTCCACACCGCCGGACAGGGCCAGCAGAACCTTGCGGTCACCTACCTGGCGTTTAATAAGCTCAACCTGGTCGGCGATAAAATTTTTCATATTCCAGTTCTTTTCTGCTTTGCACTGTACCAGCACAAATTCTTCCAGGATTCCCTTTAGTTCTGCTTCATCCTCAGGCCATTTTTCCAGTGTGTCTGCGCATTTGGCCGGGGCATGGTCTACTGCCAGCACCGGGCAGCCTGCTTCGTAAACCCACGGGCCAACATCAATTTTTTCACCGTCTACCACGTTATTCGGGCCGCCGTTTACGATAATCCCTTTGACATTTGGCAGGGCTTCCAGTTCTGCCTTTGTAATATCGTGGGGATAAATTTCACTGTATACGCCCAGGCTGCGAATCGCTCTGGCCAGGGTTGTGTTTTCGGTATTTCCCAAGTCTAAAATGACAATCATGTCTTGTTTCATCTTCCACTCTCCTCAATAAAATTTCAAAATAGTTCGTGCTCTTATTTTATCATAGGAGAATAGATACCCGCAAGCACAATGGCCATATGCCACCAGCCTATTTTTTACGTCTTCTGATATACAAAGCCGCGATCAGGACAGCCACCACCACAAGCACACCCACAAGGATAAAGGTCGTTGTCTGGTGTGACCCTTCAATTCCCGTCTGTGTATTTTTAGCCGCTTCGGACGCTCCGGCCGTATCTGCTCCTGATTCCTGAATATTCTGATCCGGTTCTCCCGTACCCTCATTGGGCTGTGGATCAACCTCTGGTGTTACGGTTTCTTCGGACAAATCACCGGTAAATGCCTTGATCATGGCATTGCCGTAGTTTCGGGTGGCCGTTTCACCATACAGCTCAATGGTCTCATCGGGCAGGGCCTTGACATCCTGCCAGCCTTCACCGGCTTTTTTGATAAAGCTCTGCCCGGCGTCTGCCTGCGCAATACAGCGAAAGGTTCCCTCCATACCATAGAAATCATATGCGCCGGTTCCAGTCTCGATGGGCCAGTAATACCCGTCACTGCCTGAAATTTCCTGGATAACGGCAAAGGTCTCGCCCGTCTCCAATGGGACGGCCTGCTCCAGAGAAAGAGTATGGTAGCCGCCGTATTTTACAGTCTCTGTCTGATCCGCTGCCAGTGTTCCGCTCTCTGGATCGTTTTTATCCTTTAAATCCTGATACACACGGGTATGAACCGTTGATCCTGGGGTAATGGTAACCGCGGAGACAGCCTTCAGGCTTTCGTTTCCAGCGGCTGTAAACACATTGGCGGCCTCAGCAGACTGCTCCTGAAGCCCCAGCGGCGCATAGGATTTTAACCCCAGAAAATCATATTGATAATTATGGTCATAGGTAAACTGCCCCTCCCCATCCGGGATATCCACCTGATAAGAGGCAAAGGACTGTACGCTCCGGTCATAGTAAGACAGATAAAAGTACCCGTCGTTACCCCAGCCGCTGCCCCAGCTGTTCTTGACGATCCAGGCGCCGTCGCCCTCCGGGGCTTCGGCAAAATTACCGGCTGAATAGCCATCATCCCAGCCCACAATGGACACGAGGTGGTTGGGCGCCGCATAGGTTTTATTAAACTCGGCGGCATCCTTCTTTCCGGCGCCGTCTGTGCTGTCTGCTGCTTCCTGAGGGGTGCTCTGGCCTGCGGCAAAGTATACCTGGACCTCTCCGTTTTTCATCAAACTTTCCTTAATGGCCTTCTCCGCGTTTTTATCATAGACAAAGCTTTGTTTTTCAGCATCTGTAAAGGTGGCTGTCCCAGGCAGAAAGTCGGCGTTCTGAAGGTGTACGGCCGCGTTAAAAAATTTATTCTCGGCGACTTCCCAGTTCATTTCCTTGGGATTTTCGGTCGGATGCCACTCGTAGGGAGTCCCTTCATAGGGCACATCGGCCTCGGTGTCAACGCCGCACCAGGTGCTCAGAGTACCAGTCAGCAGCTCCCGGGTGCCGCCAAGATCCATAAAAAGGCCTTTGACAGAAGCGGTTCCCTCGGCACGGTTATTTACACCGGCAGCATCTGCCAGGCGATAAGCGAAATACGATAAATGCCGTTCGGAATAATCCGGCTCAGCGGCTGTCTGTACCCCTTTATTCTTCTGCTGTGTCAGCACGTTGGACTCAATGGCAGATATCCCGCTGAAAGCCCAGCAGGAGGACCAGGGATTTTGATTTTTCACGCTGGTGCTCCGGCCAAGGGTGCGCAGATCGTAAGCTGCGGACAAAGGCTCATCGTAGCTTTCCGAATGCTTGAGGTTATAATATGACTGGTCAAGGCCTGGCTGCGCGCTCTCCTGCCCATCCGCATGCACAGGAGACATCAGGCCAGAGGCCATTATGAGCACTGCCGCCAAAATACCCGCTGTCCGGTTAAGGCTGCTTTTCTTTCTGATTTTCATGTTCTCATCCTCCGCTTATTTTTGATTTAATCATACTGTATTTTTTATTAATGGTCAAATCATCCTTTACATTGAAAAGCCCCTGCTGTCTTAAACAGCAGGGGTATATATCTTTATCTAATCCCATATCTCCACATGGTCAAACGCCTGCCCCGGGTACTCGATGACGCCGAGGCCCAGGGTTCTGGCGACGCGGGCAACCTCGGTGTAGGGGATACCAGGGCAGTACAGATCGGCGGCGTGGCCGAAGCAGTGCCAGGAATTGGGGATACCGCCCACCTCGGCATTACGCTGGTCGCAGCGCACCCCAGAGGTGATGATCACCGGGCGGTCAAAGGCGTAGCGCAGTGCCTCAATTTTTTCCAGAAGCTCTGGCGCCATCTCCGCAGGCCAGCCGTCGCAGTAGCCGTCACAATCACAGGCATACTCCTCCATCAAAAAGTGGGCAGAGGCCCAGGGGCCGTCTGTTATAATGGGGTCCGGCGGCAGGGGATGCTCAATGACAAGCCGCTCCTCCGGGGCAGCCTCTGTATTCGCCGGGCTTTCCGCCTCCGACACAGGCACCGTCTCTGCTGTTTCCACGGCTTCCGGGCTCTGTGTTTCAGCCAAGGCTTTTTCCGGCGCGTTTATCCGGGCTGCAAAAACCAGCCCGGTAACCGACCAGGCCGCTGCCAGGCAAAAGGCCAGGGGCTTTTTAAAGCGCCCCGGCCCACTGCGCTTCGGTGTTTTTATAATTCCACCTTGCGCACGGTTTTGTCCACATACTGGTACCCGGCCAGCTTTTCCAGTCCCACGCCCGAGGGCTGGAAAATATTCTGGGTGATAATGGTCTGGGCCGAGGCCTCAATCTGCTCCTGGGTCAAATCCTCCAGATAATCCGGAAGGCTCAGGGTCATGCTGTCGCCGTTCTTCATCAGAAAATCCAGCTCCAGCGCTTTGGTAGTCGTTGTCTCCATTTACATTTCCTCCTTTATGCTGTTTCAATATTCTGGTACGTCATAACGTTGTTGCTGTCTGTTACAATGGGTGTTATCAGCTTGCCGATGGCCTTTCCGGTGAGCACTACCGCTTCCGAAGTGACAACACTCTCATCCAGACCGAGATCTGCGTAGGTGCGAGTTTTCTTTTTAATTTTCCCGTCAACCTCCCCATAATTCAAAATAAGCTGCAAAATATTTTTTAGCTTTACACGCTCATATGCCATTTTTCAACCTCCAATTTATTTTTTAAGGCTTCAGCGGCAGCGCTGCCTTTTTTATAAACGGTGGTCTTTCATCAACCTTTTCTGTTTCGCTAGTGGCCGGCCATAGCGCACCTCCTTTTGTTTTCCGGCAGGACTGCCGCTGTTTTTGCCTTATACCTGTAAATTGTCTCTGGGTACTGCTTTGACCAGAGTCTTTTTTATTTTTTTACAGCTGGCCTTTCAGTCTTTTAAGAATACGGCTGTGGCGGTACTGAAGCGTGCTGTAGCCAACCCCCAGGCTCTGGGAGGCCCCCCGGATGGACTGGTTTTTCCCATAGACTGCTTTTAAAAGCGCCCGCTCCTCTGGCGTCAGCTCCTTGAGCGCTGCTGTCAGGCGCTCAAGCTCCTCCCTGTGGATATAGCCGCTCTCAATATCAGCGCCGGGGTCTTCCAACAAACTGATGAACGTTTCACCGTCCTCATTCCCTGCTTTGGCATCTGCCGGTACATCGCGCGCCAGGCGGCGCAGGCATTTGCGCCGGCGGTTCTGCCCCTTCTGGTACACATAGGGCTTGATAAAAGCCGCGAAGCCCGTTCCGGCAGCCGTGTCAAAAGCCTGTATTCCCTCAAGAAAGGCCAGCCGGGCGTCCTGCAGGCTGTCCTCAAAGCTGTAATTTTCTGTCTTTCCAAAGCCTGCCGCCGACAGCATCAGCGGGCGAAAGCAGCGCTCCAAAAGCCCCGCCGCGGACGCATCACCCTGCTTCGCCTTTAACGCCAGGGCGTCGATCTCCTGATAATCCATTTTAACCTCCTCAGTTATCCTCATGCACATCTGTAACCTCAAGGACCATTTCCGGAAAACGATCCTCCACCGCGCCGCTGTACTCATAAAACAAATCTTCGGCCTCCTCCGGGCTTCGGGCACAGAAGCCCACGCGCACCCGGCACTCCGCTTCTACCAGGTATGCCCGGCGGCGGTTTAGAATACCGGGGCCTTTTCCATATCGGTTCATATTGTCACCTCTTTTCCTTCTGTTTTCTCTCCCGCGCTGCCCACATGGCGTTAAAGCACGCCACCTCATCCTCGGGATACAGCGACACAATGGCAGCCTTTTCGGCCTCAGTGAGTTGAGGCAGCAGATTGAAGCCGTTGGAAGCAGGCAGCGCCTCAGGAACAGAACCATACGGATAACAGGGTTTACTGTTTACACCATTTATGAACGGTGCGGCCGGGTGTGCATCCCGGGTGACGCCCTGCGTCCACACTAGGCGTTTCTGCCCGGTATCCATCACGCTAATCTCTGTCTCGCACAGCCCGGTATCAAAGGGCTTCATCCGGTAATCCCCGGCGTGCTGGCTCACGTGAGGTGTATAGTCGATTCGCCCGTGACGGATCAGGTGCTTTCTCTGGGCATTGACCTGAAAGCGGCTGGTCAGCCCCAGAAAGCGGCATACCTCACTGTTGGGCACCTTAAAAACCACCGGCCAGCACCACCTCCCGTCCTCACTGCGGACAGCCGCCTTATTGTTAAAAAACATGAGCAGGTGCCAGAAGGACTGGAGCAGCGGGCCCAGCCTGCCCACCTCCAGCCATCGGTAAAAGGCCAGCAGCTCAGTCAGGTAGTTCACCGCGCACCGCCTTTCCTGCCCTTTGGCGGCAGCCCGGCGTCTCCCCGGCCCACAGCGCCGCTTAAAATACCGGACAGGCAGTCCAGACACTGGACTTCAACGCGCTCATAACCCTGTGCCTCCTCCTTTCTTTTCAGGCTTTCCTGCACCTTTTTGCCATAAAGCTGCAGAGACGCCTCATATTGCTCCAGCAGCACCGCGATACGTCTTTTCATGGTCTCAAGATTTTCCGCCTGCTCACAGACGCCCATTGACTGAAAAGCCCTCAGACCGTCGTTCATGATGATGGCGTCCTGGTTTTTACAGCAGCCCTCGCAAAAGGCCTGGTAAAAGGTCATAGGCACCTCTCGCCCCAGCTCCAGGGCGCATTGAACACACCCCAGCTGTTTGCTCATGGTCAGTTGGCCAAGCAGGTTTCTTTTGGTTTCATTCATCGTGTAATCCTCCTGTAAAATAGATTGGTTTGATTTCAGCGGTGCTCTTTTTTTCTTGCTCCTGCTGATGGTTCTATCTTACA
>OCAG01000656.1_pt1 | contig 19427 bp, 13 predicted proteins | sample 1477111 | NCBI WGS metagenome assembly OCAG01 (sample SAMEA2580288, study PRJEB22360) | human gut metagenome | biome: human gut; feature: human-associated habitat; material: faeces | place: Denmark | collected 2008/2010 | reverse complement strand
ATTTCGCGGCGGCCATGCCTGCCCGTCTGGTGGTGCCTTTCAATCCTTATCTCCCCCTACACATCATATAACTCTTCATACCGCCGCTTGTACTCGGCCCAGCGGCCTTCGCGGATGGCGGCGCGGGCCCCGCGGACGGTGTCGAGGAAGTAGGTCAGGTTGTGGATGGAGTTGAGCCGGAAGGAGAGCAGCTCCTGCGAAACGTACAAATGCCGCAAATAGGCGCGGGAGAACGTGCGGCAGGTGTAGCAGCTGCAGGCGGGATCGAGCGGGCCGTCGTCCTCGGCAAATTCGCGGCGCTTGATGTTGAGCTTGCCGAGCGAGGTGTACAGCGTGCCGTTGCGGGCGTTGCGCGTGGGCAGGACGCAGTCGAACATGTCCACGCCCGCGTCGATGCCTTTGATGATGTCCAGCGGCGTGCCCACGCCCATGAGATAGCGGGGCTTTTCGGAAGGCAGTATGGGAGCCGTATGGTACAGCATCTCCATCATGACGTCCTTGCTTTCGCCTACGGAAAGCCCGCCGATGGCATAGCCCTCGAAGTCGAGATCGATGAGCTGGTGCGCCGACTCCGAACGCAGATCCTTGAACATGCCGCCCTGCACGATGCCGAACAGCAGGTTTCCCGCCGTTCCCTTGGGATAGGCGTCACGGCAGCGTTTGGCCCAGCGGGTGGTCATGGTCAGCGATCGGGCGGTGTAGGTGTGATCCGCCCCGGCGGGCACGCACTCGTCAAGCACCATCATAATGTCCGAATTCAGGTTGCGCTGGATGCTCACCACCTTTTCCGGCGTGAACAGGTGCTTCGAGCCGTCGAGGTGGGAACGGAAGGTGACCCCTTCCTCCTTGATGGTCCGCAGGGTGGAAAGGCTGAAGACCTGAAAGCCGCCGCTGTCCGTGAGGATGGGCTTGTCCCACGCGTTGAAGCCGTGCAGGCCGCCGCGCCGCGCCACGAGTTCGTCGCCGGGCCGCAGGTACAGGTGATAGGTGTTGCCGAGGATGATTTCCGCGCCTATGGCGTTGAGATCGTCGGGAGCGATGGCCTTCACGCTGCCAACCGTGCCGACGGGCATGAAGATGGGCGTGTTTACCGGGCCGTGGGCCGTCTGGAGAACGCCGGTACGGGCCGCGCCGTCCGTGGCGTGTATCTGAAAGGTTCCGGGTGTGTTCATTTCACCAGTTTACAGGCTATGAAGGCAGTTGAAAAGGGCTACATCCGGGATGTGCGCGATCTTCAACCGTACCCCGTATGTGAAGGAAAGGGAGAAAGGGCTTGGTAAGCCGAATGCCTTATCAGAAACGTGAAGATACATTCCCGCCGGGCCCTTTTCTCCTTTGGGGATTTCCCCGAGTGGAAAGAGAGAAATCCGTTACGGGCAGAGCAAACAAAAATTCCGCAATCGACTGTGCCGATTGCGGAATTTTTGTTTGAGCCATTTGGCCTCTCGGAGAGAGTGTTCCCCCCGAGGGGCCAAATGTTTTGGCTTTGTCAGTCCAGATCGGCGATGATCGGATTGCCGCTGAGCTCGTCAAGGAAGCGGTCGGGGCGTTCCTTCTGATCCGGGACCGTGATGTCCTGATCCACGTATTCGCGGTAGCCCGTCCCGGCGGGGATAAGGCGGCCGACGATGACGTTTTCCTTAAGGCCGCGCAGGTAGTCCATCTTGCCCTTGAGGGCCGCCTCGGTGAGCACCTTGGTGGTTTCCTGGAAGGAGGCCGCCGAGATGAAGGACGAGGTGGTCAGGGACGCCTGCGTGATGCCGAGGACCAGCGGTTCGGCGGTAGCGGGGGAACGTCCCTCGGCCATGGCCTTCTGGTTTTCGGCCTTGAACTCGGCCTTGTCGACCTGTTCGCCCACGAGGAAGCTCGTTCCGCCCGGCTCGGTGACGGTCACCTTGCGGAGCATCTGGCGCACGATGACTTCGATGTGCTTGTCGTCGATGCCTACGCCTTGGAAGCGGTACACTTCCTGGATTTCGTCCACCAGGTAGGCGGCGAGGTACTTCTCGCCCTTGGTGCGCAGGATGTCGTGCAGCTCGGGGTTGCCTTCGGTCAGCAGGTCGCCGCACTCGACGAAGTCGCCGTCGGACACGGTGATGTGCTTGCCCTTGGGCACCAGGTATTCCTTGGATTCGCCCACTTCCGGCGTAACGATGAGCTTGCGCTTGCCCTTGGCTTCGCCCGCGAAGGAAACGGTGCCCGCGATTTCGGAAACCACGGCCATATCCTTGGGCTTGCGGACTTCGAACAGCTCGGCGACTCGCGGAAGACCACCCACGATGTCGCGGGTCTTGGAGGTTTCACGAGGTTTACGGGCGATGATGTCGCCCGCGAGCACCTGCTCGCCGTCCTTGACCATGATGATCGCGCCGACGGGGAGGCTGTAGACCGCGGGGAGCTGGCCCGCGCCGCGCAGCTTGGGATCGCCGTTTTCATCGCAGACGGAGACGGACGGGCGGAAGCTCGTCGTACGGTATTCGATGATGGTCATGGACGCCTGGTGCGTGGCTTCGTCCAGCTTTTCCTGATAGGTCTTGCCGTCCACGAGGTCCGTGAACTTGATGAAGCCGTCCACTTCCGAGACGAAGGGTTCGTTGAACGGATCCCATTCGGCGAGGAGCTGGCCGTTGCTGACGGACTGCCCATCCGTAACGTGCAGGCGCGCGCCGTTGGGGAGCGTGTAGCGCTCCACTTCGCGGCCCTGCTCGTCGATGACGGCGACCTGTCCGCTCTTGCCGAGCACCTGAGCCACACCTTCGCGGTTCCTGATTTCCTTCACGCGGGTGAGGACCACGCGGCCGTCATGCTGCGCCTCGAAGTTCGAACGTTCGATTTCCTTGGACGCCGTACCGCCGATGTGGAAGGTACGCATGGTGAGCTGCGTGCCGGGTTCGCCGATGGACTGCGCCGCGATGATGCCGACCGTCTCGCCGATGTTGACGAGGTGGCGGCGGGCAAGGTCGCGCCCGTAGCACAGCGAGCAGATGCCGCGCTCGGACTGGCAGGTCAGCGCAGAGCGGATCATCACGGAGTTGATGCCCTTGTCGTCCAGCGTCTTGGCGACGGGTTCGTCGATCAAAGTGTTTTCGGGGTAGAGCAGGTCGCCCGTTGCGGGATCATACACCGGGTAGAGCAGCACGCGGCCGAGCGCGCGCTCGGACAGCTTCTGCTTGACCTCGCCGCCGTCCTTGATGGCGCGGATTTCGATGCCGTCGACGGTGCCGCAGTCGTGTTCGGAGACGATGACGTCCTGCACCACGTCCACGAGGCGGCGGGTCAGGTAACCGGAGTTCGCCGTCTTGAGGGCGGTGTCCGCGAGACCCTTACGAGCGCCGTGCGTGGAGGTAAAGTACTGGAGCACCGTCAGGCCTTCACGGAAGCTCGCGGTGATCGGGGTTTCGATGATTTCGCCGGAGGGCTTGGCCATCAGGCCGCGCATCCCGGCGAGCTGACGCATCTGGTCGGCGTTGCCTCGGGCACCCGAGTTGGACATCATGAAGATCGGGTTGAAGCTGAGGTTGGCCTCCTGCTTGCCGGTCTTCGGGTCGGTCAGGATATCCGTGGAGATTTCCTTGTTCATTTCCGCGGACACGTCCTGCGTGGCCTTGGTCCAAACGTCGACGACCTTGTTGTATTTTTCCGTACGGGTGATGATACCGTCGCGGTACTGGCTTTCGATGTTGTCCACTTCGGCGGAAGCGGCATCAATGATGCGCTTCTTGGAATCGGGGATCAGCATGTCCTTCACGCCGATACTGATGCCGGAGCGGGTCGCGTATTCGTACCCGATGGCCTTGATGCGGTCGCAGAGGATGACGCACGCCTTGACCCCGGCGTCGCGGTAGGCGCTGTCCACCAGCTTGGCAATGTTCTTTTTGGTCAATTCTTTGTTGACGTTCTCGAACTTGATGCCGGCGGGCAGGCCGCGCCACACGAGGATACGGCCGGGCGTGGTGTTGGCGAGCTTGCCGTCTTCCATGCGTACCTTGATGCGGGCGTGCATACTGACCTGATCGGCGTCAAGGGCGGCTTCCACTTCCCACGGGGCGCAGAAGACCATGCCTTCGCCCTTTTCGAAGGAACGTTCCACGGTCATGTAATACAGGCCGAGGACCATGTCCTGGGAAGGCACGATGACGGGCGTTCCGTTGGCGGGCGACAGGATGTTGTTGGTGCTCATCATGAGCACGCGGCATTCGATCTGCGCTTCCACGGAGAGCGGGATGTGTACGGCCATCTGGTCGCCGTCGAAGTCCGCGTTGTAGGCGGAGCAGACGAGCGGGTGCAGCTGGATGGCCTTGCCTTCGACGAGCAGCGGGTCCCAGGCCCGGGCGCCGCCGGCAAGAGCAGCGGCTCGAAGGCCTGGATGCCGAGGCGGTGCAGCGTAGGGGCGCGGTTCAGCAGAACCGGGTATTCCTTGACCACGTCGGCCAGGATATCCCATACGACCAACTCTTCGCGCTCCACCATCTTTTTCGCGCTCTTGATGGTGGAGGCATGGCCTCTCTTCTCAAGTTCGGAATAGATGAAGGGCTTGAAAAGCTCGAGCGCCATCTTCTTGGGCAGGCCGCACTGATGGAGTTTCAGGTACGGGCCCACGACGATGACGGAACGGCCGGAGTAGTCGACGCGCTTGCCGAGCAGGTTCTGACGGAAGCGGCCCTGCTTGCCCTTGATCATGTCGGACAAGGACTTCAGGGGGCGTCCGTTGGTGCCGGCGATGGCGCGTCCGCGGCGGCCGTTGTCGAACAGCGCGTCCACGGCTTCCTGCAACATACGCTTTTCGTTACGGATGATGATGTCGGGAGCCCCGAGTTCCATCAGGCGTTTCAAGCGGTTGTTACGGTTGATCACGCGGCGGTACAGGTCGTTCAGGTCGGAGGTGGCGAAACGGCCGCCGTCGAGCGGAACGAGAGGGCGCAGCTCCGGCGGAATGACCGGGATGACTTCGAGGATCATCCATTCGGGGCGGTTGCCGGATTCGAGGAACGCTTCCACGACCTTGAGGCGCTTGGTGAGCTTCTTCTTTTTGGTCTGGGACTTGGTGGTCTGCGATTCTTCGCGCAGGAGCACCTTGATTTCCTCAAGGTTCAGCTCTTCGAGCAGGCCGCGGATGGATTCCGCGCCCATGCCCACGGTAAGGGCGTCCTCGCCGAAATGGTCGATGATCTGGAGGTACTGGTCCTCGGAGATGACCTGCATCTTCTGGAGGTTGGTGCTGCCGGGATCGAGCACGATGTACGAGTCGAAATAGAGCACCTTTTCCAGATCGGCCATGGTCATGTCGAGCAGGGTGCCGATCTTGGAGGGCAGGGTCTTGAGGAACCAGATATGGGCGACGGGCGCGGCCAGTTCGATATGGCCCATGCGTTCGCGGCGCACCTTGGAGGCAATGACTTCAACGCCGCACTTTTCGCAGACGATGCCGCGGTGCTTCATGCGTTTGTACTTGCCGCAGTTGCATTCGTAGTCCTTCACCGGGCCGAAGATCTTCGCGCAGAACAGGCCGTCGCGTTCGGGCTTGAACGTACGGTAGTTGATGGTCTCCGGCTTCTTGACTTCGCCGTAGGACCATTCGCGGATGTTCTCCGGCGAGGCGATGGAAATCTGAATCGCCTTCAGATTGCGGATTTGGCTCGCGTTGGCGTTGGCCGAGCTGCGAACCGAGAAGAGATCGTCAAGACTCATATATATGTACTCCCTTTTGCGGGTCAGGCGCCGGAGAGGCAACGGTCCGTAAAGAACCTCCGTCTCCGAACCCTACCCCCATCCCCTCAAAACCGCTGTCTTGAGGGTTGGACGTAATGAAGGGTCTCTTAACTGGGAGGGCCTCCGCTTTCTTCCTTCTTCCGTTCCGGGGCCGGCCCGGCACAAAGCCTCAGGAGGAAAAGGGGAGGGGTGCGGGGAAGGGCCTTCTTTTGAAGAGGGCCCTTCCCCGCGATGGTATCTATTCGTCAGCCATGTCCTGCTGCTGTTGCAGGTACTGCTGGTGTTCCTCTTCGGCGAAGCCGACGCGCTTGGGCCTCTTCTTGCCTTCCTCCTGATGGAGGGTGACGTTGAGGCCGAGGGACATGAGCTCCTTGACCAGAACGTTGAAGGACTCGGGGAGCCCGGCTTCGAGGAAGTTGTCGCCCTTGACGATCTTCTCGTACATCTTCACGCGTCCCGTCACGTCGTCCGACTTGACGGTGAGGAATTCCTGCAACAGGTAGGAAGCGCCGTAGCTTCGGAGGGCCCACACTTCCATTCCCCCGAGACGCTGGCCGCCGAACTGCGCCTTACCGCCCAGCGGCTGCTGGGTGACGAGGGAGTAGGGGCCGGTGGAACGGGCGTGGATCTTTTCGTCAACGAGGTGGTGCAGCTTGAGATAGTACATGACGCCGGTGGTCACGCGGTTCTCCAGCTTCTCACCCGTGCGCCCGTCATAGAGGACGGACTTGCCGTCGTCGTCGAGGCCGGCGCGGGACAGCCAGTTCCAGATTTCCGATTCTTCGGCACCGTCGAACACCGGGGTGTACGTGATGATGCCGTTGCGCAGCTTCAGGACGGACTTGCGGAATTCCTCGTCGTCCATCCCGTCCACTTCGGCGGCGATTTCCGGCGAAGCGAAGATGTCCTTCACTTCGTCGCGCACGGACTGGAGGGCGGTGCCCTTGTCGACCATTTCCGCGAGCTGGCGGCCCAGTTCGCGGGCGGCCCAGCCGAGGTGCACTTCCATGATCTGGCCGATGTTCATACGGGAAGGCACGCCGAGGGGGTTCAGCACGATGTCCACGGGGCGGCCGTCGGCGAAGAAGGGCATGTCCTCTTCCGGCAGAATGCGGGAGACGACACCCTTGTTCCCGTGACGGCCGGCCATCTTGTCGCCCACGGACAGCTTACGCTTGATGGCGATATGAACCTTGACCATCTTGATCACGCCGGGGGGCAGATCGTCCCCTTCCGTGACCTTTTCGCGCTTGGAGTCGTAGATCGACTTGATGTACTCGATCTGGTGATCGTACTGCACAAGCAGTTCGCCGACGTTTTCGTTGACTTCCTTGCTCTGGAACAGATCGGCCAGCTTCTTGACCGGCAGGGCCATGAGCAGCTCTTCGGTCATGGAGGCACCGGCTTCGGCCAGCACTTCGCCCTTCTTGTCGCCGAGCAGGGTCGTGGCGATCTGCTTGCCGTCGACGATGGGGAGCAGGCGTTCACGCATCCGGCGCGTGATGGCGCGGATGTGATCCTGTTCCTTGGCGTCGAGGCGGCTGATTTCGTAGTCCTCGATGTTCCTGGTGCGCTCGTCCTTTTCGCCGGAGCGACGGTTGAACACCTTCACATCGATGACCGTGCCTTCAACTCCCGGCGGGACCTTGAGGGACGTGTTCTTCACGTCGCGGGCCTTGTCGCCGAAGATGGCGCGCAGGAGCTTTTCTTCCGGGGTGAGCTGCGTTTCGCCCTTGGGCGTGATCTTGCCGACGAGGATGTCCTCGGGCTTCACGGGCGCGCCGATGCGGATGATGCCGCTCTCGTCGAGGTTGCGCAGCATTTCTTCGCCCACGTTGGGAATATCGCGGGTGATTTCTTCCGGTCCGAGCTTGGTGTCGCGGGCCACGACTTCGAACTCTTCGATGTGGACGGAGGTGTAGATGTCTTCCTTCACCACGCGTTCGGAGATGAGCACGGAGTCTTCGTAGTTGTAGCCGCACCAGGGCATGAAGGCGATGAGCATGTTCTTGCCGAGCGCGAGGCCGCCGTCATGGATGGCGGGGCCGTCGGCGAGCACGTCGCCCTTCTTCACGATCTGGCCGGGCACGCAGGAAGGCACCTGGCCGAAGCAGGAGTTCTGGTTGGACTTGTGGAACTTCAGCAGATCGTAGGCGCGCACGCCGCCCATGTTGGGGTACAGCGCGGGATCGTCGTAGGCCACGATGATGCGGTTGGCGTCGGCATAGTGGACCACGCCGGAGCTTTCCGCGAGGATGCACGCGCCGGAGTCGCGGGCCACATCCACTTCCATGCCGGTGCCCACAAGGGGGCGCTCGGAACGGAGCAGGGGCACGGCCTGACGCTGCATGTTCGAACCCATGAGCGCGCGGTTGGCGTCGTCGTGTTCGAGGAACGGGATCAGCGCCGCGGAGATGGACACCATCTGGCTCGGGGAAATGTCCATGAGGGTGATTTCCTCACGGGCGGCCATGAGCACGTCGTCGCCCACACGGGCGGTGACGTAGTCGTCCACGAGACGGCGGTCGGCGTCGACGGCGGCGTTGGCCTGCGCGATGACGTGGCCCGTTTCGCGGGAAGCGTCGAGGTGCACGAACTCGTCGGTCATGTAGCCGTCGCGGATGACGCGGTACGGCGTCTCGATGAAGCCGTAGTCGTTCACCTTGGCGTAGGTCGTCAGGGAAACGATCAGACCGATGTTCGGGCCTTCAGGCGTTTCGATGGGGCAGATACGGCCATAGTGCGACACATGGACGTCTCGGACTTCGAACCCGGCGCGTTCGCGGGTCAGACCGCCGGGGCCCAGAGCGGAAAGACGGCGCTTGTGCGTGACTTCCGAGAGGGAGTTGGTCTGGTCCATGAACTGCGACAGCTGCGAGGTGCCGAAGAATTCCTTGAGCACGGCGGCCACGGGCTTCGGATTGATCAGGTCGTGGGGCATGAGCGTCGCCACTTCCTGAATGCTCATCCGTTCCTTGATGGCGCGTTCCATGCGCACGAGGCCGATGCGGTACTGGTTTTCCACCAGTTCGCCCACGAGGCGCACGCGGCGGTTGCCGAGGTGGTCGATGTCGTCGGCGGGGCCATGGCTGTCCTTCAGCTGGACAAGCACCTTGATGGCGTCGAGGATGTCGTCGTCGGCAAGGGTGCGCAGATCGGCGTGATCGGTCTTGTTCAGGCGCTGGTTGAGCTTGTAGCGGCCCACGGGCGACAGGTCGTAGTAGTCGCCGTTGCGGAACAGGTTGTCGAAGAACGACGCGGCGATTTCCGGGGTCGGCGGGGAGCTCGGGCGCAGACGGCGATAGATTTCTTCCTGCGCCTTTTCCATGGTGGGCGTCTTGTCCTGCACCAGGGTGTCGCGGATGGAGGAAGAGGTATCGGTACCGCGGGTATGCAGCGCTGAAATGGTCGTGATCCCGGCTTCGCGGCACGCGTCGAAGAGGCCGGCGGTGATTTCGTCGGCGGCTTCGGCGAGGATTTCACCGGTGGCGTTGTCGACCAGATCTTCGGCAAGGAACAGGCCGAGGGGCGTTTCGGGGGCCACTTCGATCTTTTCGACGCCGGCGGCTTCCATCTGGCGCCACGCGCGCTTGGTGATGGGCTTTCCGGCCTTCACCAGCACGTTGCCTTCCTTGTCGACGATGTCGGCAAAGGCGGCTTCCTTGCGGTGCAGCTCGGGATTGAAGTGCCAGGAGACGCGGCCGTCGTCCTCAAGCTCGTAGATTTCTTTCTTGTAGAAGCAGTCCAGGATTTCGGTCTTGCTCATGCCCATGGCTTTGAGCAGGATCGTGGCGGGCATCTTACGGCGGCGGTCGATGCGCACGTAGAGGATGTCCTTGTGGTCGAAGTCAAAGTCGAGCCACGAACCGCGCATGGGGATGACGCGGCAGGAGTAGAGCACCTTGCGGCTGGTATGCGTCTTGCCGCCGTCGTGCTCGAAGATGATGCCGGGGGAACGCTGCAACTGGTTGACGATGACGCGCTCGGTCCCGTTGATGATGAAGGTTCCCTTTTCGGTCATCAGGGGCAGGGTGCCGAAATAGATGTCCTGTTCCTTGATATCGCGGACAGTACGCGCCTCGGTCTCGTCGTCGACATCATAGACGACAAGGCGGACCTTGATGCGTACCGGGGATTCGTAGGTAAGACCCTTGGAGATGCATTCCGCCTGATCGTACTTGGGCTCGCCGACTTCGTAGCTGACGAATTCGAGGCTGGCGGTACGGTTGAAGTCTTCGATTGGGAAGACAGAACGGAAGACCCCTTCCAGACCTTCATCAGGGAGACGTTCCGTACGTCCCTCCTGCATGAACTTCCGGTAGGAGTCCACCTGCAGGTTGAGCAGGTGGGGAATCTCCACCTCAACCTTGATCTTGCCAAATTGTTTGGTAAGCTGACCCATCATTTCACCTCTGAGAAGGTTGGTCGGCAAAAGCCGGAACGTGCTCGGGTTGCGCGCTCTCGGAATCAATCATGTATAAAAAACGCAACAAGGTCGACAACATAGTTACCCTCCAGAAGATCCGGAGGGCTGTTGTCGACTGATGATACCCGTGTTAGTTCAAAAAATTGGAACAGATACCACCTCTGGTTCGTGTCGCGTGAATTCGAAAAGATAAGAAGGAATCGTCATAAAGGCAAGCTTTTTTTCCTCACAAAGCGAAAAATCTTCATTTGGGGCATGGTTTTTGAATAGTGGAAAGGCTGTGAACCCGGGGAAAGGGAAAAGGGGGATTCCTTGCCGGGAGTCCGCCCCTCCCTTTCTTCAAGGCTTCTCCGTTCATCCTGTAAGGACTTTGAAACGGGCGACGGGCCGCTTCCGTCCGACGGCTGAGTCCCTAAAAGCGGCATACCGCACCTCCCCTCAGCTTTGCCAAGAGAGGACTTTCGCCATAAGGAAAGAGAACCTTGGTATATGTGCGGGGGCGCTTGGCGTGGGGCGTCAAGATGTGAACGGGAGATACCGGACAGGAAGCTTTCTTTCCTTTTTTCCTTGAATGTTCTGGAATGACCAGAGAGGTGCGCATGGACGGTCAGTTTATCGTTTTTTTTCTTGCCCTGGGCGTGCCGCTTGTTTTCGGAGCCTGTATCGGCGCCGCATTCAGAGGACGTTTCGGCAGGGGATTGGGGCTCGTCACTCTTGCGCTCGGGCTTGCCGGTCTGCTCTACGGCGCTTTGACCTTCACGACATACCGTGACGGCTACGGGCTGTTCGCTTGGGTGCTGCAGATACTGATGGCCGGGGGCGTTTTCTGTTTTGGCGGTGCGTGCTGGCTGGCGGCGCGCCGGAAGAGGCAGGGAGTGGAAAAAACGCCGTGGGACTGGCGGCAACGCTGAACAGCCCGCAGGTTGCTCTTTGTTTTCCCGACCTCCGCAACTCTCCCCATGAGCTTTGAGGTGTGTTTTCTTGTACTCCCTTTTCCGGAATGGCTGTGCCTGGACAGCCATTGTCCCCTTGCCCTGTTTCCCTGAGTTCGCCTCCACTCTCTTGCGGTACGGCGGTCCCACTCCGTAAAGGAAGAACGAGGCTCCTCGCTTCATCTTTCACCGGGAGGTACGCGTGGACAGTGTTTTCGGCATCTTTTTTGGGGCCTTGGCCATCATCGCTTTTGGGGCCTGTATCGGTGCCGGGCTCAGAGGGAGGCCCGGGAGGCTGTTTGGCCTGGCCATCCTGAAAATCGGGCTTGCCTGCCTCTTCGTTCTGTTGCTGTTCGTGGACAGTTTTCCCCACAATGAAATCATCTTGTGGCTGGTACTGATGCTTATGGCCGGTGCCCTCATCTGTTTCGGCGGCGCGTGCTGGCTGGCAGCGCGTTCTATGGGGAAGGATGATGAGCCGCCGGGGCAGGATTGACGGTAACGCTGAGGCCCGCCTTTCGCCTTTGTTTTCCCGGCCTTTCTCCCATATCCCTTTGAGGCGTGCGCGTCCCGGAGTCCCTTCTTTTCCCTTTCCGGCAGGAGGGGAGGCCGGGCGTCGGCTATCGGCTGGATATCCCGCTTTTCTCCAATGACTCTAGGCAATTTCTCTTTCTGATGCGCTCCGGAATCACCGATGCCCTCCTTTGGGAGCCGGAAACGTTGCGGACAGGGATTCGATGGGGCGAAAGTCTAGAAAGAATGGAGAATTGGAGGGTGAGGGTGAAGCCTCTCTTCTGAAAGGTTCTCCTTCCAATTCGTGCAATAAAAAAAGCGGCGCGGGGAAAACCCGCACCGCCTTTGAAAGCGCGTATAAAGTGAACTTACTTCACTTCAACTTCAGCGCCGGCTTCAACCAGCTGCTTCTTGGCTTCTTCGGCTTCTTCCTTGGACACGGCTTCCTTCAGGGTGGAGGGAGCGCCGTCAACCTTGTCCTTGGCTTCCTTCAGGCCGAGGCCGGTCAGAGCGCGGACAACCTTGATGACGCCGATCTTGTTGGCGCCGGCGGACTTCAGGATGACGTCGAATTCGGTCTTTTCTTCAGCGGGAGCAGCGGCTTCAGCGGGAGCGGCCACCATCATGGCAGCGGCGGGAGCGGCAGCGGACACGCCGAACTTTTCTTCGAGTTCCTTGATGAATTCGGAGAGTTCGAGCACGGTCATGTTAGCGATAAATTCAACAACTTCTTCTTTGGTAACGGCCATGGGATTGCTCCTTTGAGACTTTGGCTTGGGTGTTTAACGGGTTGCCTAGGCAGCCTTTTTCTCTTCGATCGCCTTGAGGGCGTACATAAGAGGACGAACCATGTTGGCGAACAGGGAGACGAAATTGGTAGGCACGGCGTTCATGGTGCCGAGGACCTGACCAAGGAGTTCCTGCTTTCCGGGCAGCTTGGCGAGAGCGTCCACCTGGGCGGCGGAGAGCATCTTGCCTTCGAGGCTGGCGTGGCGAACAGTAAACAGCTTGCTGGTCTTGGCAAATTCGGAAACCGCCTTGGCGACCGCCACCGGATCCTGAGAGGTCAGGGCGATGCCGCAGTTTTCCTTGAACATGTCCTTAACGGAATCATGCATACCATCGGTGAGGGCGATGCGGGCCAACGTGTTCTTGACGACGAGATACTCGCCGCCGCACTCATAGAGTTTCGCACGGAGCCGCGTCAGCTCTTCCACCGTCATCCCCTTGAAATCTGTCACTACCACAAAAGAGGCAGCGTCGGCTTTCGCCTTAATCTGCGCAATCAGGGCAGCTTTTTCAGATCTATTCACGTGAATCTCCTTCACGTTAGGGGTTGCTCGAAGATTCGTTCAAAATCTTCGCAGTGGAAAGCCGAGCCAAAGAAAGCGTCTGAGCAGGCATGATTGAGGGTTTCCCCGCCTGCCGTCTTCGACTCGAATTCCCAATCCATTGCCAAAAACGGTCCTAGCGGACCGTTTTTGTTCTCAAAGGGGTTAGCCTTCGATGAACTTTTTGATCAAGGTCATGTCCACCTTAAAGCCGGGGCCCATCGTGGTGGAGACAGCCATGTTCTTCATATAGGTGCCCTTGGCCGCGGAAGGCTTCAGGCGGTTCACGGTCTCGACGAGAGCCTTGAGGTTGCCAAGGATCTTTTCGGGACCGAAGGAAACCTTGCCGAGGGGGGCGTGGAGCACGCCAGCCTTGTCGACCTTGAAGTCGACACGCCCGGCCTTGAGTTCCTTAACGGCAGTGGCGACGTCGAAGGTCACGGTGCCGGTCTTGGCATTGGGCATCAGGCCGCGGGGGCCGAGCACACGACCGACCTGGCCGACGAGGGCCATGACATCGGGAGTGGCGACGGCGGCGTCGAATTCCAGCCAGCCTTCCTTGATCTTCGCGACGAGCTCTTCCGCACCGGCGATGTCGGCGCCGGCAGCGCGAGCTTCGGCTTCCTTTTCGCCCTTACAGAACACGGCCACGCGAACGGTCTTGCCCAGGCCATGAGGCAGGGATACGGCGCCACGGACCATCTGGTCGGAATATTTGGGGTCAACGCCGAGGCCGATGGCCACGTCCACAGTTTCGTCAAACTTGGCGAAAGAGGCACCGAGGGACTTCTCCACGGCTTCTTCTACAGAGAAGCGCTGGGAGAGGTCGAGGCCTTCTACCGCCTTACGATATTTTTTCCCGAAGGGCATTGCTCTATCCTTTCAAAAGCTGGTCTTCCAACATCTCCTGCCGAATCCTTGATACAAGGAAGGGCAGTACGACTGACGCGGTGGAGATCCTTACTTGATCTCGATGCCCATGCTGCGGGCGGTACCCATGATGGACTTGACGGCGGCTTCCATGCCGTTGGCGTTGAGATCGGGGAGCTTCAGCTTGGCGATCTCTTCAACCTGCTGCATCGTGATGCTGCCCACCTTGGTACGGTTGGGTTCGCCCGACCCCTTTTCCACCTTGGCCGCCTTCATTACCAGCACGGCGGCCGGCGGGGTCTTGGTGATAAAGGTGAAGGAACGGTCAGCATAAGCGGTGATGACCACGGGAATGATCATGCCCTTCTGTTCCATGGTGCGGGCGTTGAACTCCTTGCAGAACTGCATGATGTTCAGGCCGTGCTGACCGAGGGCGGGACCTACCGGCGGCGAAGGGTTCGCAGCGCCAGCGGGAATCTGCAACTTGATTTTGGCAACTTCTTTCTTGGCCATTGTCTTTCAACCTCTATTAATACGGCACATGGGGCCGCAGACTGCAAGCAATCGTTATCCCTTGGAGACCTGGATGAAATCCAGTTCCACGGGAGTCTGTCTGCCGAAGATGGACACGGACACCCGAAGCTTGCCCTTGTCGTAGTTCACGTCTTCAACAACGCCGTTGAAGCCGCCGAAAGGCCCGTCGATGACGCGCACGTCGTCGCCCCGCTCGAAGCTGAACTTGGGACGGGGTTGTTCCTGGCGGGTTTCCATGAGGGAAAGGATGCGGGCCGCTTCCTCGTCCTTCATGGGAGCGGGACGGTTTTTGCCGCCCACAAATCCCGTCACCTTGGGAATGCTCTGCACGAGGTGCCATGAAAAATCGGTCATGGTCATGCGGAGCATGATGTAACCGGGATAAAACTTACGCGTGGTGGTACGCTTGGCACCGCCTTTGCCCAGTTCGATGACCTTTTCGGTCGGAACCACAACCTCATGGATGAGGCCGTTGTCCTGGGCGTTGCGCATCATTTCCTTGATGGTGGCCTCTACGCGCTGTTCAAAGCCGGAGTAGGTGTGCACGATGTACCAGCGGGATTTCCCGGTATCCTGGTTCCCCGCGCTCAACTCGGTCTGAACTGTGGACGCCGCCAAAATGTCCTGCGCAGTCAATTCTGACTGCGCGGGTTTTGCTTCTGCTTGGGACTGTTGGGCAGACGATTCGACCGCCCCTGAGGACGCATTGTTTTCTTCGATCATGGGCTTCTCCATTAAGCAGCGAGAATGAAGGAGATGAGTTTGGAGAGCCCGAGATCCACAACGCCGAGGAAGATCGCCATGACAACGACGAAGGCCAACACCACCAGACTGGTCGTACGGGTTTCCTTGACCGTGGGCCAGGTCACCTTGCGAAGCTCAGTCTTGGACAGCTCAAGATAGTTCCTGAACGCTTTCGCCTTGGCAACGATGCCTTCGGATTTTTCTTCTTGTGCTGTCGTCGGTTTCTTGGTCATGATACGTTCCTGCAGAAATGAAAATGGCAGGGCAGGAGGGATTCGAACCCCCAACATGCGGTTTTGGAGACCGCCGCTCTAGCCGTTAGAGCTACTGCCCTGCGTTTATGAAGTCACTACCGGGTTTCGCGGTGAACCGTGTGGGTTCTGCACCAGGGGCAGAACTTTTTCAGTTCGACACGACCGGTCGTGTTCTTCTTGTTCTTGACCGTGGCGTAATTGCGGCGCTTGCATTCGGTGCAAGCGAGCAGGATGTTGACGCGCATGGCTTTACTCCACGATTTCCGTCACAACACCAGCGCCGACGGTACGACCACCTTCGCGGATAGCGAAGCGGAGGCCCTTTTCCATGGCGATGGGGTGAATGAGCTCGACATTAAAGGTAGCGTTATCGCCGGGCATAACCATTTCAACGCCTTCTTCAAGAGCGATGATACCGGTGATGTCGGTGGTACGGAAGTAGAACTGAGGACGATAGCCGGTGAAGAACGGGGTATGGCGACCGCCTTCTTCCTTGGACAGAACGTACACTTCAGCCTTGAACTTCTTGTGGGGCGTGATGCTCTTGGGAGCGGCGAGAACCTGGCCGCGTTCCACTTCGTCACGCTTCGTGCCGCGGAGCAGAGCGCCGATGTTGTCGCCGGCCTGGCCCTGATCGAGCAGCTTGCGGAACATTTCGACGCCGGTGCAGGTCGTCTTCACGGTGGGACGGATACCCACGATTTCGACTTCTTCGCCGACCTTGATGATGCCACGTTCCACACGACCGGTGACCACGGTACCGCGGCCGGAGATGGAGAACACGTCTTCGATGGGCATCAGGAAGGGCTTGTCGGTTTCGCGGACCGGATCCGGGAAGTAGCTGTCGCAAGCGGCGAGCAGTTCGAGCACGCACTGGGCGTCAGGGGAATCAGCGCTATCGGATTCCAGAGCCTTCAGAGCGGAACCGCGGACAACCGGGATTTCATCGCCGGGGTAGCCGTAGGAGCTCAGCAGTTCGCGGACTTCCATTTCGACGAGTTCGAGCAGTTCGGGGTCGTCGACGAGGTCGCACTTGTTCATGAACACGACGAGGTGAGGCACGCCGACCTGACGGGCGAGCAGGATGTGCTCACGGGTCTGGGGCATGGGACCGTCGGTGGCGGCAACCACGATGATCGCGCCGTCCATCTGAGCAGCACCGGTGATCATGTTCTTGATGTAGTCGGCGTGGCCGGGGCAGTCCACGTGAGCGTAGTGACGGTTGTCGGTTTCGTATTCGACGTGGGCGGTGGAAATGGTGATACCACGTTCCTTTTCTTCCGGAGCCTTGTCGATTTCGTCGTACGCGATGAACTTACCGCCCTGCTTCATAGCAGCGACTTTGGTGATGGCGGCAGTCAGAGTGGTCTTGCCGTGGTCGATGTGACCGACAGTACCAATGTTCATATGAGGCTTGGTACGCGTAAATTTTTCCTTACCCATGACGGTCTCCCTTCTTGGTTGCAGAAGATAACGGATTTTTATGGGACAGAGCCTGTGGCGTCACAAGACCATCCATCACTAGCCATCAATCTGGCAGCGCTCTGGCATCCCGATACGTTAGGCACGGCGAAATGGGGGAGGTGAGGAAGAGGCAGGTGTGGAGCGGGAAACGAGACTCGAACTCGCAACCCTCAGCTTGGAAGGCTGATGCTCTAGCCATTGAGCTATTCCCGCCTGTATGCCGTAGTCCCCTGACAGTTTTTACCTGTCTCCTACAGCCGTGTCAGCTTTTTTCATCTGGTGGAGGGGGGAGGATTTGAACCTCCGAAGTCTCACGACGACAGATTTACAGTCTGTTCCCTTTGGCCACTCGGGAACCCCTCCACTTTAGGAAGACAAAAACAGGGCCATTGCAATCTGTTTTTGTCGATGCGCGCGGAATCGCTTCCGCTTGTGCTCCAACCGGCGAACCGGAAGCCTTACGGCTTTTGCTGGAGCTGGTGATGGGACTCGAACCCGCAACCTGCTGATTACAAATCAGCTGCTCTGCCAGTTGAGCTACACCAGCAACAGGGACTAGCTCTTACACAATCCATTTGGGTTTGGCAAGCAAAAAAACGTCCCCGCCGCAAAAATAATCGGAAAACGGGCTTTGGCCTGTCTGCCGTTATCTAGGCAACCCCACAAATCCGACCAGCGGATTCGGGTGCGGGGCCGTTTCCGAACCCGCGACCGAATCTATAGGGTGCTTTGAGAATTAAGGCAAGACTTTTATCGTGTATGCCGAGTCGACATTCAGGTACTTTTTGACGATTTCCCTGAGTTGTTCAGGGGTTACGTTTTTACTCTTTTCTATTTGATCCTTGGTGAAGGAGAGCGGATAGCCTTCCATCGTCAGGGCCGCGGCTTCGCCCGAACGGCTGCCGAGGCTTTGCATGTTCCGGTAGTAGTCGCCTTCGAGCTGGTTCTTGCCCCGGTTAACATCCTCTTCTGACAGGAGATTTTGATGCAGGTCATTGATGATCCGCTTGAATCCCTCTTCCGCCTGCGCCATTTTGCCGGGTTCGGTCCCGATGTAGAAGACCATATACCCGTTTTCCGAGGTCTGGCGGTTGAAGGCGGTCACGGTGTAGCCGAGGCCCTGCTTGTCGCGCAGATCACGGAAAAGGGGGCCGCCCATGCCGCCGAGCGACGTTTCGAGCAGATCCAGCGCGGGCGTATCCGGGCTGGTATCGGGCGCGGTCTTGAAGATCAGCATGAGGTGGGCCTGATTGCGCCCCGGCATGGGGATGTCGAGTTCCGGCCTCGTGCCCCACGCGGGGACGGGCACGTCCACTTTTCTCTGATCGGGAGCGGGAAGGCTCTTGGCGAACGCCAATATCTGATCGCGGTCGAAATCGCCCGACACGGCGAGCACCCACGGGCGGGCCTTCTGGCGGTTCCAGAAGCTGCGGAGCTGGGCCTCATCGTATTTCTGCACGTTTTCCGGCTCTCCGAGCTGGAGGTAGCCGTACACGCTGCCGGGGAAGAGGAAGGGCGGCAGCTTCCTGAAGGCGAGCCCGAGGGGCTGGTCTTCGCGGGACTTGATGGCCGCGAGCTGATCCTTGATGCCGCGGGCGGTTTCGTCCTTGCTGAACGCGGGGGCCGTGACCACCTCGCCGAGCAGATCGAACAGATCCTTGTTGAAACGGGCGGGCGTGGTGAGGTTTACCGAGAAGGTCTTGCGCCCGGCCGAAGCCGCAAGCCCCGCCGCGCGATCGGCAAGGAACGCCTGCATTTCGGTAGCGCTTCGCTTCGCCGTGCCCTTGGTCAGCACGTTGGAGACGAGCGCTGAGAGGCCCTGTTCGGAAGGCTTCAGCAACGCGTCGCCGCCGGAATAGGTCAGGTTCGCGGAAACGTAGGGCAGGGTCTTGTCCGGGATGAGCACCACGGTACGGCCCTTGCCGAGATCGATGACCTCGGTCTTGCCGGCTTCCGCCGTCTTCGCTGCGGAAGCCTTGGCCCCGGACTTCCATTCCTTGTCGAGGATGGCCTGCATGTCCGGCATCTTGGCGTCCTTGGGCGGCAGGACCACGGTGGTCAGGCGATCGGGCTGCACCCACGCCGCCAGCACTTGCTTGAGCATACTGTTGTCCACGTTGCGGAGCGCCTCAATGGCGTTCCGTTCGCCCTGATCGCCGCCCATGAAGAACTGGAAGTAGCCGATCTTGGAGGCAAGGCCGGACAGCGTTTCCTTGGAGCGGTACAGATCGTCTTCAAGGTTCAGCTTGGCGCGTTCCAATTGCTCCGGAGTGAACGTTGAAGCGTCCAGCGCGGCGAAATCCTTGGTGAGCGAGGTCCAGAACGGCTCCACCTTGTCCGCGTCAAGCTCCGCCGTGACCACGAACGCGCCGATGCGCTCGAAGCCCACATTGGAGACGCTGATGCTGTCCACAAGCTGGCGTTCGTATTTATAGGTTTTGTAGAACAGGCTGGTGCGGTCGCCGCCGAGCAGATAGGCCAGCACGTCCAGCGTGGCGGACTGGTAGCTCGACGAACCGGGGACGGGCAGGGCCGCGGCCAGATAGACTTTGTTCCACGGGCCGGGCTGTACTACCAGCGCGGGCTTGCTGCCCGGCAGGGGGAGGCGGGCGGCCTCGGAGGGCATGACTTTCCTGAGCGCGTCGCGGAA
>OCAG01000633.1_pt1 | contig 20222 bp, 26 predicted proteins | sample 1477111 | NCBI WGS metagenome assembly OCAG01 (sample SAMEA2580288, study PRJEB22360) | human gut metagenome | biome: human gut; feature: human-associated habitat; material: faeces | place: Denmark | collected 2008/2010 | reverse complement strand
CAAGCGCGATGATCGACGAGATCGCACGGCTCTATCGTGTGCCGCCGCATATGGTAGGAGACTTGGAGAAATCCTCATTTTCCAATATCGAGCAGCAGTCGCTTGAGTTCGTCAAATACACTTTGAATCCGTGGGTGGTTCGTTGGGAGCAGTCGCTTCAAAAGGCTCTGCTGACGGACAAGGAGCGGAAGGACTACTTCATCCGCTTCAATGTGGACGGGCTTCTGCGCGGAGATTACAAGAGCCGTATGGAGGGCTATGCCATCGGGCGGCAGAACGGATGGCTCTCGGCGAACGACATCCGCAGTCTTGAGGACATGAACCCCATCGAAGCGGACGAGGGTGGCGATCTCTATCTCATCAACGGGAATATGACGAAACTGAGGGACGCAGGGCTGTTTGCCGCTAGGTAGAAGGGAGAAAGCGATGAAGCGTAAATTTTGGAACTGGGTACGGAACGAAGGAGAGAAGCGAATCTTGCTTCTGGACGGTGAAATCTCAGATGAAACATGGTGGGGCGATGAGGTCACACCTCAGATGTTCCGCTCTGAGCTGAACGCCACCGAGGGAGATATTGACCTCTGGATCAACTCACCGGGCGGCGACTGTTATGCAGCGGCACAGATCTACAATATGCTGATGGAATATCCCGGCGAGGTCACGGTCAAGATTGACGGGATTGCCGCTTCCGCCGCATCCGTCGTTGCGATGGCAGGATCGACCGTCGAGATTTCTCCTCTAGGTTTGTTGATGCTGCATAATCCGATGACCGTTTCTATCGGAGACACGCACGAGATGGAGCGGACAATTACGTTCCTCTCTGAAATCAAGGAGAGCATTATCAATGCCTACGAACTCAAGACGGGACTTTCCCGTGCGAAGATTTCACGTCTCATGGATGCCGAGACGTGGATGAACGCCAAGAAGGCGGTGGAGCTTGGGTTTGCGGATTCCGTTCTCTATGAGAATAGGGAACATCTCACAAGTGCTGCGGCGGACGGGCTGATCTTCTCCCGCGCCGCCGTCACGAACTCTCTGCTCTCGAAATTCGGGCAGGGGACACAAACAAATAATGTCGATGCAGAGCCGATCAAACGACGGCTCTTTTCTATTTCACATTAACGGAGGGAAAAAGATCATGGATAAGATCATGGCAATGCGCGAGAAGCGTGCAGAAATGTGGGAACAGGCAAAGCAGTTTCTGGATTCTCACGAAAAGGACGGGCATCTTACAGCCGAAGATGCCAAGGCGTATGAGCAGATGGAGAACGAGGTACTCGCGCTTGGCAAGGACATCGAGCGCATAGAGCGTCAGGCGATTCTTGACGCGCAGCTTGCAAAGCCTGTAACGGCAGCAATCACCAACACTCCGGGGGCTGCGTTCAATGCAGAAAAGACGGGGCGTGCAAGCGAGGCATACCGCTCTGCGATGCTCAAAGCTCTCCGTACGAACTTTCGGCAGGTGGAGAACGTCCTGCAGGAGGGGACGGATGCCAGCGGAGGCTATCTCGTTCCCGAGGAATATGACAAACGTCTCATCGACGTACTCAGCGAAGAGAATGTCCTGCGTCCGCTTGCGACGGTTATCACCACGAGCGGCGAACACAAGATCAACATTGCCGCCACCAAACCTGCGGCATCGTGGATCGAGGAGGGAGCTGCGCTTACCTTCGGCGACGCGACCTTTGACCAGATTGTTCTCGACGCACACAAGCTCCACGTCGCGGTCAAGGTGACGGAAGAGCTTCTCTACGACAACGCCTTCAACATTGAGAGCTATCTCATCGAGCAGTTCGGCAAGGCTCTCGGCAACGCAGAGGAGGATGCATTCCTGAGCGGCGACGGCACGCACAAGCCGAAGGGACTTCTCACCTCGGCAAAGACATCCGTCACCACGGCGGCGGCAGACATCAAGGCGGACGAACTCGTGACGCTCGTCTACAGTCTCAAGCGTCCCTACCGCAAGAATGCGGCGTTCATCGTCAACGACCAGACGCTTGCAAGTATCCGAAAGCTCAAGGATGCCAACGGTGCATATTTTTGGCAGCCATCGTACCAGATGGGTGAACCAGACCGTCTGCTCGGCTACCCCGTCTACTCCTCGGCGTATATGCCCGCTGTCGAGGCGGGAAAGATCGTCATCGCATTCGGCGATTACTCCTACTACAACATCGGCGACCGTGGGACACGTTCCCTGCAGGAACTCAAGGAGCTGTTTGCAGGCAACGGCATGGTCGGCTACGTCATGAAGGAGCGTGTAGACGGCAAACTCGTCCTCGAGGAAGCCGTGCAGACGCTCAAGATGAAGGGCTGATGTATGGAAGCGCTGATAAATTCAGCACCAATTTGACGGACTTTAGTTTTGCGGCAAAGAGGGGAGGTGGTTCTATGCTTGTGCCACTTGCAGCAGTCAAGCAGTATCTGCGTGTAGATACCGACGATGAGGACGATCTCCTCATGCACTTTACGGAAACGGCAGAACAGATTTGTACGGCTCTCCTGCGTGTGAAGAAGCTGTCCAAGGTCGAAGATCAGGCAATCGTGCGTGTCGCGGTGCTCTATGCCGTGTCCTATCTCTATGAACATCGGGAGGAAGCGGATCACAGAGGGCTTGCGCTGACGCTTCGCTCCTTGCTTTTCGGTGTACGGAAGGAGGACTTTTAGGTGAGAGTGTCCATGAGCGAACTGCGTCATCGAATCACTTTCCTGCGTCCCGTCACGGATACGGACGATGAGGGAAATATCCTCGCGCAAACAACACAGGAAGTCGGGAAAGCATGGGCACTCGTTCTGCCCTTTGCGGCAAAAATCTCCGACGGATATGCGGAGAAGGTGCAGGAGGTGGATTACCGCATCGTCATTCGTTATTGCAAAGATGTAAAAGTGACGGATCGTATTCGTTGGGGTGACAAAACGCTCACACCAATCGCGCCGCCGTATCCGCTTGGAGGGAAGAAGCGATGGCTCGTGATGGAATGCAGGGAGTTGGTGGAAGATGGCTAGATATAGAGGTTTCGTCTCTGCCGAGAAGATCCTTTCGGAACTCGGCGCGGAGGCAACGACTGCGGCAAAGGAAGCCCTTGCGCATGGCGCGGACGATGTGGTCGCAGAGGCAAAGAACCGCTGTCCTGTCTATACGGGAACAGATAAGCGCGTGGTAAAGGGCGCACTCCGTGACTCAATCCATAAGCGACTGCGCAGGAAGGACGGTTCTGTTTGGCGCATAGCGGCAGATGCAGCGTCTCAGGATGGCGTATTCTACGGCGTGCTCGTTGAGTTCAGCCCACGTATTAACAAGCCGTTCCTCTATCCCGCGCTCGATGCCAAGAAGGACGGTATTCGTTCTGCCATCGTCGATGCTGTGCGTACGGCGATTCGGAGGAGGGGAAAATGAGTGTTGCCAAGATGGTGTATCAGGCACTTGTGCGCTCCAAGGAGCTGACGCAGCTTCTCGCGCATGGAAAGAAGAGCATCTACCACGGGCGCAGTCCCAATGCGGGGACGTATCCGATTCTCGTTTACTCCGTCATTTCCGACGTTCCCGCGCTCTCGGCAGACGGTGCGGAGTTGGAACGCCGAATCACGGTGCGTATCCATATTCTGACGAAGGATGGTAGATTCGGAGAGATTCATCACGCCGTGCAGAACGCGCTTTTGCCACTCGACTTTGTCCGTGCGCAGACGCAGGAACTGACAGAGAAAGATATTTTCGTGGAAATCACAGATTACAGAACAGCAGTGGAGGGAGAATAAAATGCCAAGTCCAACACCAACAGCAAAGCCCGCAGGGAATCTTACAAGCGGACAGTTCATCAACATCCAGAAACTTCATATCGCGAAGATGCTCACCGATGTGCCAGGAGGAGCAGCGACCTACGAGGCTCCGATTCCCCTTGGGAAACTGCTCCGTAAGGTGGACATCAAGCCGCAGACGAATCAGGCGGAGCTTTTCGCGGACGGACAGTCCGTAGACACAGCATCCAACACCGCATCTTACGACCTTACCTTCGACACTACCGCATTGCCGCTCGAATATACGGCTTACCTTTTGGGGCACAGTATCGAGAACGGTGTGATGAAGGCGGGTAAGGATGATGTCGCACCATACTTTGCCGTCCTCTTCCAGTCAGACAAGCGCAACGGGAAGAAACGGTTCACTAAATTCTACAAAGTCCAATTCACGGAACCCTCGGAGAGCGGCAACTCGAAGCAGGAGAGCATTCAGTTCGATACGCCGACGCTGACGGCAAAGGCAATCTACCGTCTCTCGGACGGACTGTCCTACGCAAAGGCAGACGAGGAGGCGGCGGGCTTTGCCGCTGAGACGGGAACGAAGTGGTACGAGCAGGTCTGAGGGAGGTTACGATGGATACACCGATACTGCATATTGCGGGCAAGGAGATCGTGCCGAATCCTCCGAAGATGAAGGTATGGCGCGAGTTCCTTGCTTTTTTTGATGCAGAGAAACAGGACATGGATCTTGAGGACTTTCTGGACGAGCACGTCCGTCTAATCGTTCTCGGCTTCGGACGTGAGGAAGTGACAAAGGAATCCGTGGAGGAGTATGTCGATGTAGCGGACATTGTACCACTGACACGTGCGCTTTTCCGTTGGATTCAGTCACTGACCTTCTCCAAACTGGTAAACCTCCCAAACGGGGAAGCGGAGAAAGAGGTGTAGTTCTTTCTCCGTACCAGAATTTACTGCGTTACTACGAGCGGCTGCAGTCCACCTATGGATGGACGATGCACGAGGTTGATTCACATGAGATTGGATTCCTGCTCGATCAGCTTGTGGTGACGGCGATCTGCGAAGAAAGATCGTCCGAGCGATTTATTGACGACGTGATGTAGGGAGGGGATAGAGTGGCAAAGCGCGGACAAAAGATTGATGAACTCTATCTCGACATCGGTCTCAACATTGCACAGCTGCAGCTGGATTTCGACACGGCGGGCAAGACCGTCTCGGATTCCATCGCACGGCTGAACGGCAAGGCAAACAACATTCACCTCAAACTGGATGCTGACCTTGCCAAACTCGACGGTGTGGGCACGGAGCTAGACAAGATCAAGGTGCGCCACCAGGCGATCAATCGCGAACTGGATATTCAGCGGCAGAAAGAACAGATTCTTGCCGCTGTCCTCCAATCCGCAAAGAAGAATGATGGCGTGGACAGCGCATCCTATCGCCGTGCGGAGAGCAATCTCCTGCGTCAGCAACGAACCGTCGCACAGACCGAAGCCGAGGTGCGGAAACTGAATGCACGGCTCAAAGAGAGCGCCGTCCTCTCCGGCACGCTCGGTGGGCGCATCTCAGCGGGCATGACGGCGGCACAGGCGGGTGTCAAGAATCTCACGAGCGGATGCAATATGCTCTCCGCGAAGAGGGCTGCGGTCATGGCAGTCGCCGCAACAGGCGCGGGACTGTTTAATATCACGAAAGACGCGATGCTTGCTGGCGAGAACGTCTACAAGCTCACGCAGCGTCTTCATGTGTCCGCAGGTGAGGCGGCGACACTCAATCAGGTGTTTCAGCTTGCAGATACGGACATCAAGAGTGTCATTCCTCTGATTGCACGTCTGGACAAGCAGGTATCTGCTACGGGGGAGAGCGGGAATGACACCTCTCGCGCCCTCTCTCGTTTCGGGATTGCCCTCAAAGACCAACAGGGGAATCTCCTGCCACTCAATGAGCAGCTGGCGCAGCTTGCCAAGGGATACAAGACCGCAAGCGAAGCGGGGATGGAGGAAGCGTATACCGCCGAAGTCCTCGGTGCGCGTGGCGCGGCACTCATTCCAATTCTCGAACAGTATGACGATCTGATGACCATTTCCTCGCAGGTCAAGACCACGGGATTGCTTGACCCGGCACAGGCGCACGAGACGTATCTCAAATGGCGCGAAATGGAGATGGAGGCGGGACAGCTGAAACTTGCCCTCGGCGCGGCACTCCTTCCTGCCGCCGAAGAACTCATGCCGGAGATCAATGACGGCTTCGAGTCTCTTGTTGAAACGATTCGCGACAACAAGGACGAGATCAAAGATGCCGTGCTCGGATGGGGCGAAGCTCTCAAGACCGTTGCAGAACTTGCGGGCTTTGTTGGGGAACAGATTCATACGGTCAATGAACACGCAGAAGCGAATTCGTGGCTCATGAAGAATCATCCTGTGGCATCTCCGCTGATTGCTGTTCCGTTCCTCGGTGGTACCGTCCTCGACGCGCTCTACGGGGACGAATACAAGCAGTACCAAGAACAGCAGAAACTCGCAAAAGAAAAGGCTGCAGCAGAGGAGAAGGCGCGTGCCGAAGCGGAGAAGAACGCCAAAGCGCAGGAGCAGAATGCCAAAGCTGCGAAAATCCGTGCGGCAGCTGAGAAGGATGCCGCAAAGACGGTCAGTGAATCTGCAAAGGCGACCGCACAGCTGACGGACAATTTATATACACTGACACACACGGACATCCAGAACACTCTACACGCTCTGGATCGCGAAGCCTTCGAATCCTTCCAGAAGGGCGCAGATCCGCATCTGATCGACGAATACCGTCTTGCGAAGGAAGCGAAAATCTACGCTGACTTTCAGCGGGACGTTGTGGACAAGGCGGATGCGCTTTACAAGACGGATCTCCAAAACAAGCTGGACTCCATCGTTCGTGAAGCCGATGCCTTTCGCCAGAAGGGCTTGGATGAGGTACACACGCAGAACTGGCTCAGTGAGAGCAAGGCGCGTGTCATGGAGCAGTGGGAGCGTGATGTCGCTTCCAATATTGACTCGATCTGGAAAACGGAACTCGAAAATCGCCTTGCAGAGATTGAGCGCGAGAAGGATGCGTGGGTACAGAAAGGTCTGGATGAGGTCGAGGCGACACGTTGGGCAGAGAAGCAGAAACTCGATGCCAAGCGCAACGCCGCGCTGGAAGTCCTCCGCTCCCAGAAAGAGGAGCTGAAGGTATTCAAGCAGTCCGGGCAAGTCGGGCTGATGGAGTATCTTCGCAAGAAGAATAAGTTCACAGCGGAGGACTTGGGGCTGACACCGGAACTCTTGCAGCAGTTTCAGTCCGGGCGTAAATGGGCGATGGAGAATCTCCTGCCGAATTTCGCTCCCGAGAAGCGTGAGGACAATTCACGCATTCGTGTCAATGGACAGGAGTTCTCCTATGCGGGGATGATGTCGGAACTCGGGCGGCAGGTGCAAGGCGTTTCTTCCGCATCCGACGCGCGGAACAGCGGTCAGACTGCTCCATCCATGACAGACAACCGTCAGATTCACATACAGGTGCAAATCGAGAACGCCGTCACGGAGGACAACGAGGGAATGCGTATGCTTGCCGATCATGTTGCCGACCGCATTCGCCCTGCCGTCGAGAACGCACTTGGAGGTGATTCCAATTCATATTCACATTGGTGAGGTCAAAACGCTGAGTGTCGAGAACTGGCAGATTGTTCCCGACGACCGTCAGCAACTTCTCGAAATTGTTGGCGGCGTGGTCGTGCAGGATTTCGGGCATATCCCAGAGGGCGACCGTATTTCCTGCGCCGTTGTTGTGACTGCTGCTGACTGGGAGAAAATCAAGGGATACTGGGACAGCCGCGCGATGGTGTCCGTAACGGACGAGGGCGGGAATCTCCTGCCCTCTGTGCGTGTTGTGGTGAAGTCCTACGAGTACGTGGCTCATTTCCCGAAGGTATATAAACTGTCTCTGGAATTTTGGAGGGTGTGACAATGGCAGAACTCTTGCATATCTATATGAACAATCCGACAGAGGGCAGCAAGGATGGGACGGAGGTCAGCTCCGGCACGGAACTTGCGCCCATCTCCGTCCTGCTCGATGCGGGCAAGGGTGAGCAGAAAGCCGTCAAGTGTGCCGTGCGGTGCGAGAGCGGCTTCCATATCGACGGAGTTTTGACAATCAAATTCGTCGGCGATCATGCGGATAAGTGGAAAGCCGCGACGGATAACAAATACACTGCCGAGACCGCATTGGAGTCCGCCGAGTGGAAAGACAGTATCTCATTATCCAATGTCGGCGATACGAATACCGTCTTCTGGGTCAAGGCACTCAGTAGTGCAGATGAGCCGCCGCAGCAGGATGTGAGCGTGGACATTCAGGCAGAGGGGCTGCTTGTGTCGAATTGAGGAGGTTCGTATGGCATTCAAATACATCAATCCGGGCTATGCGGAGCTGCTCTCAGTTGGTGGTGGCACGACGGTAACAGGGGAGCAGTACAGTAAGACGGGCATATCCTTCTGGCAGCCGACCAGTGATAAAGGTCTGACGATTTCAGAATTCCCCACAGAGCTTTACGGGAAACTGGATCTGTACTTCAAAGCACCGGAGAATGCAGACCGCGCCAAACTTACCCTTGCGATTGGAGGCTACATCATCGTTAGCGCGGAAACGTCCTGGAGCAGGTGGCGCATGAAGGGGAATAACAATAACGATACCATTGCCACTTCCGACAGCATTCGCGCAAATGCAGTCAATACTTTGTGGTTTCATGTCAAACCGGGGCAGAACCATGACGGTATCTTTCGGGCACTCCTGAACGAACGCGAGGTTTGCAACAAGCAGGACTGCTCTTTTTGGTACGCCTACAGTTCCAGTGAAAAGACCATAACGGTTTACAGCAGAACCGAAGACATTCTCATCTCGAACCTCATCCTCTCGGATGAGGAGATCAGCCCACGGGAACAGGTTATCATACTGCCCGTCCAAGCGACACAGACGGATATGACCGACTGCAGCGATGGAAGCTATGAGGCGATGGCTGCGAATCAGGAGATTCTGCAAACGGTGGATGTTGTCGCTCTATCCGCGCAGTATGGCGCGGACTCGCGTGTGACGGGGATTTCTCTTCTCGGCAATCCCGCCTACCGCACGGCAGAGGGATTGTGTGCTCTGACGGCACTTGAAAAGAGTGGCGGGAATGTTACGGAATACGGAAGGCACATTGTAGAGCAGAATCCGAATTCCACCGTTATGGACACGCGCACTGTCTCTATGATCGTTGCAGAACTCACGGGACGGCAGTTCGGATGGAGAGCGGGGACATGAGCATCAAGCTGAAACCCGCCGTCTGCATCGCATGGCTGCCGATGGGACGTATTCACCTAAAACCAATCATATACGCCACGGTGATTCCCGTATTCCGTCAATCCGTGCAGGTGCGCGGAGATACGTCGCGCCGTCTCAACACATCCATCGCCATGCGTGCAGATACCCTGCGCGATATTCGGATCGTTAAGAAAATCACGGTAACGGGTGACACCGAGCGGCGCATTGGCCGCTGTGGTACGGTTCTCGTAGATACGAAACGAACTCTTGTCAAACAGTCACGCATCGTTGCAGCCACGAAAATCGAGATTCCGCACACGCTTACCTACGCAGAGTTCAGAGAGCGGGGGATTCGCTCGTTCTCCGTGACGCTCGGCGAACTCAGTCTCTCGGATAACATTCAACTCGAAACGGTGAATCCGCTTTCCATCGGCGACAGTGCTCAGGGGCGGGTGATGGATTATGCCTTCCGTTTTCTCGTCGAGGAAACGAGTCAGCGCGGCATCATGCAGTCCGTCAAGGGAACGTACAGTAAGGACACGCTCCTTTACACGCCCATCCATATCTACGTCGAGCGGGCAAAGGTATCACGCTATGCTGCCGAGATTGCGGCGGCACTTGGTTTGAAATTACACCGTCTGACCGATGATTTCATGCCATCGCAGAACTTCGAGGGGAGTGGAATGACGTATCATGACTTCATCTCCGCGCTCTTCGGCTGGACGGCGAAACTCCCGCAGCGACAGATCAACGTGTTCATTCGGGAAGATACGCTCCACATCATTCAGCGCGGTATGGAGGAATCCGTGGTCGATATTACGAACTGGCCGCACGCGCAGTCGACCATCGAGCGGAAACTCGTTCGTTCCGTCTGGCACAGCGCGAACAACAATCATGAGAGCGGGGCGCACAACGAGGAGGATACCGCTCCCGTTCCCTTCACGGGAACGATTTCGTTCAAAGAGATCAGCCGCACTTACTCCAACGGTTTTCTCGTGCGCGAGACGAACGAAAATGGATACAGCACCTACACATACGATGGGGAATACCTCGCAGAGAAGCGCACGCATAATGTGGACGGTTCGACCAGCCGCACGGATTACGCATACGCCTCCACAGGTCGCGACGTTTACCTCTTCAAGGAATGGGAGCGTACAACAGAACCGGTCAATGATGGGAAGAAGCACACGGAATATGACTGGGAGGATTGGAGCAACGAGAAGGGGACGGAGCGCATCACCTACCACGCGCCGCTCGGCTATGGGTGGTATGCGACCACCGTCTATGTCGATGGCGTATTGGAGGGGAGCAGCTTGTCGCAGGGAAAGTCCGGCGGCAAGGCGAGTCAGTTCACCGTCGAGCAGTCGAATCTCAGCCTTGGCGCAAGTTACGCGAGCGATGATGAGCTTCCGTACTCCTCGCTCATCGACACCGAGTTTCCCGTTGTGGGCGCAGATTATCTGCGTACCTTGACACGAGAAATTGGTAGGTGACATCGCAAGACGCAGGAGACAATCACCGTGGAGATTCGCGCACGGATTCGTAGCGGCGTTCCCGACATTGACCACATCGTCGATTTTACCGAGCGCATCCGCTTCGAGGGGCATGAGTATTTCTTGCAGTCGAACACGGTGGAACTTACGCCGCGCCTTCTGCGGCAGACAATCAAGATGGTGAGGTGGTACGGATGAACGGCGTTATGGGGCTCGCAGCGGCGATACGGGCAGGGATAAAGAACTCGAAGGTGGTTGAGTCACAGGCACAAAGGGGAATTATCCGTAACGGGCGCATCCATATCGGGGAGCGGTCGTATCCCTTCCGTGTGGCAGTGGACTGCAACACCAGTGACGGAAGTTTTGTGTGGGTACAGATTTCAAAGGGCGGTACCGCCGTTATCGTGGGAGCGTGAGCTTATGCACAGAGCGAAAGTAAAAGCTGTGAGCGGGAATCGGGTGCTTGCGGATGGTGAATGGCTCACCTGCATAGGGAATCGAACGGTTCGTGAGGGCGAGTGGGTCTGGACGGACGGTCGCTGCGTCTACGGGCATGAATCCAATGGGGGCAGCAGTTATGTTCCGACGAATGTTCTTTCCGGCATACCGATTCTTCAACTCAAGTGGACGGATCACAAAGAGCGAATGTGCTATTCATATTATACGAAGAGCAAACTTCATGAACTGGGCTTTGGAAAAGATGCCGGCTGGATGGTCAATCACGGTGACCGCTTTGCCTTTCTGAAGACGGGGTTTCTCGATATCGAGATGGATGCGCGGGGAAATGTCTATACACTTGAGGACGCGAACGTCCTTGTGGATTCTATCCTTGGGGCAGAGGTGCATGATGGTGTTTCCCATGTCAGATGCAATGGGGAGATCGTTGCCACATACGATCTTGAGAAAGCATTTGGCACTCCTCCTGTGGACGATCCGTATGATCACTATACCTGCCGACCGCTCGAAGGACGGGTGGATCAGCAAGGAAGATTCAAACTGCTCATATGGCATCAAGTATCGCGGAAGCTGTGGGATGGGACTTGGATCAGCTCCGAGTGCCATGTGGTCTTTGACGGCACGAATATCGAACCGTGGAGCGAGGAATCCAAAACATCGTGGAAAGATCCCGTCACCGGTGAAACACAACGATCTCATACGAAATGGATTGCACCGGATTATAGTGTCCGCTTTCCCCTCTATGACGGGATGTATATGCTGCTGCCAAGCGATGGGCATTTTATGGGGGGCTCCGGCAAATGCAGCACGCCCATCTATAACACGCAGGATGAGTTGATTATGAAGATTGATACGCATGCAGGAGGACGCGTGAATGTTTGTCCCTTGGGTAAGGAGAAATATCTGGTCAGTATGGTGCCTAGTTCCATCTTGGGCAATGAGACCTCCGAACTGTACCTATGGGAAGACGGGCAGCTTAATCTTTTAATGAAAGACTGTCTGAACCGCCGTCTGCGCAGGATGAGCAATCTCAATAAATGGAAGAAAGCAGGGGGTGTCTGATATGGATCAGATTTTAACCATACGTCTGTATGCGGCGGGCATTGGCATCGTGGTCGGGGAGTTCCTCGGCAGCTTCGACGATCTGCTCTATGCCCTCGTTGTATTTGTGGCAACGGATTACGTCATTGGTGTTCTCCGTGCGATTGTAGAGAAGAAACTGTCGAGTGCCATCGGCTTTAAGGGCATCTGCAAGAAAGTCTGCATCTTCACCCTTGTCGGTGTGGCGAATGTCCTCGATACCCACATTATCGGTAGCGGCTGCGTCCTGCGCTCCGCCGTGATCTTCTTCTACATCTCGAATGAAGGAATCTCGATCATCGAGAACGCAGCACGGATGGGGCTTCCCGTTCCGCAGAAATTGCAGGACATGATGCACAGCCTCAAAGATAAATAACTGCTTTAACCTCAACGCCCGGCGAATGATCGTCGGGTTATTTTTTTACTTTTTGGGTGACCAAAAGTGCCGTTTTTGTCTGCTGTTTCATGAAGGGAGATGTTGAAATGAGCAAGGAAGAAGGGCTTCGGGAAATGACGTATCAGATGGTGATGCGTGCTTCATGGAAAATGCTGCAGAGCGGACTTTTGTCAGAGGACGAGTATCTTGCGTTTGAAGCGAAAATGCGCGAGAAATATCGTCCCGTCATCGGACTTTTATTTTCAGATATTGACTTGCTATCGTGCGGATAGTACGGGAATATGGGACTGGAAAGGAGGGAGCACCATGAAGATACGAAGAGTCCAACCAAGCCCTATATTGCAGAAAAAGCTACGTGTGGCGGCATACGCCCGCGTCTCTGTGGATACGCTTCACCACTCCCTTGCGGCGCAGGTCAGTTACTACAGCAATCTCATTCAGAAGAATCCCGCATGGGAATATGCCGGCGTGTATGCGGACGAAGGCATCACAGGCACAAGTACCACGCATCGGACGGAGTTCAAACGGCTGATTGCGGACTGCAACGCCGGGAAGATTGATCTGGTACTTGTCAAAAGCATCAGCCGTTTTGCCAGAGATACCGTGGATTGCCTCAATACCGTCCGACAGTTGAAAGAGAAGGGGATCGCCGTTCGTTTCGAGAGGGAGAACATTGATTCCATGTCCGAGGACGGAGAACTTCTCTTGACGCTGCTCGCATCCTTTGCCCAAGAGGAGAGCAGAAGCATCGGCGACAACATTCGGTGGGGCGTGCGGCGACGGTTCGCAGAGGGGATTCCGAACGGGCATAAAGCACCGTACGGCTACCAATGGGACGGCGAGATGTTCCGCATCGTTCCTTCTGAGGGCGAGATCGTCAAGGAAATTTACCGCAGATACCTTGCCGGGGAATCTGCCTACGCCATCGCCAATACACTTGCGGGGCGCGGAATCACAGGACGGCAGGGGAGACCCATCGAGCAGACCACGGTAAAGGACATCCTCTCCAACATCTCCTATACGGGGACGATGGCATTGCAGAAGAACTACATCACAGAAGGTCATATCCGCAAGCGGAATAAAGGGGAACTTCCCATGTATCTGGTGGAGGGAATATTCGAGCTGCTCATAAGCCGAGATGACTTTGATAAGGCACAGGAGATACGGAAACGGAGAGCCGAACGGGCTGTGAATCGGAATCCTGTGCTGATGCCGCTTTCCGGAATGGTGAAATGCGGATGCTGCGGCAGCGGCTTCAGTAGAAGAACCGCCGGGAAGTACAGGCGATGGGCATGCAACACAAGGGAGCGGAAGGGCAGAGAATCCTGTGACAGCCGTCCAATCAAGGAAGAGGAGCTTGTTGCTGCGGTCAGAACCGTCATGGAGAAGGAAGATTTCGATGCCACAAAACTTCGGCGAAAGGTGTCCAAGATCGTCATTCACGGTGATCGAATCGACTTCCATCTTGTCAACGGGCGCATAAAAAAGACTGCCCGCATCTATAACGGGCAGCGCGGCAGCAATCCCTTCACCAACAAAGTCTACTGCGCTTCCTGCGGCAGCAAGTGTGAGCGGGATACATGGACGAAGGGGACTAAGGTGTGGTCTTGCAGTCAGCCACGCACAAAGTGCCAACTGAGGAGATTGCCCGAATCCGAGCTGAGGGAAGCTGCGGCATCCTTCTTTGGCAATGGCTACGAGGGCAAGATCGTTCAGAACGTCGAGCGGATCATCATATCCGACGATGAAGTTGTTTTCCATTTGAAAGAAGGAGGCGCATACCGATGGCAAAGACCGTGCGGGTAATCCCTGCAAGCCCTAAAATCTTTCGTTCTGAGGTTACGGCAGAACCAAGACGGCGAAGGACGGCAGGATATGCCAGAGTTTCGACCGATCATGAAGAACAGGCTTCCAGTTACGAAATGCAGATGGCTCATTACAAGAACTACATCGAAAGCCGTGCAGACTGGGATTTCGTCGGCATGTATTCGGACGAGGGGATCAGCGGCACCAACACAAAGAAGCGTGACGGCTTCAACCAGATGATCGAGGATGCCCTCGCCGGCAAGATTGACCTCATCATCACCAAGTCCGTCAGCCGCTTTGCGCGGAACACTGTGGATTCTCTGCAGAACGTCCGAAAGCTCAAAGAACATGGCGTAGAGATCTATTTTGAAAAAGAGAACATATGGACATTTGATTCGCGCGGAGAACTCCTTATAACGATTATGTCGAGCCTCGCTCAGGAGGAGAGCCGCAGCATCTCGGAGAACACCACATGGGGCAAGCGCAAACAGTTCGCCGAGGGCAAAACCAGTGTGGGCTACAGTGCATTTCTCGGCTATGACAAGGATTTCAAAATCAACGAAGAACAGGCAAAAATCGTGAGACTCATCTACAAGCTATTCGTCGGTGGACGTTCCTTCTACGCGATTACCAAGGAACTGGAAAAGCGTTCCATCAAATCCCCGTCGGGAAAGGACAAGTGGTACATCTCCATAGTGCGCTCCATCCTTACAAATGAGAAGTACCGTGGCGATGCACTGATCCAGAAAGAGTATACGGCAGACTTCCTCGATAAAACGCGACGGAAGAACACAGGGGAGATTCCGCAGTACTATGTGGAAGAACATCACGAGGCCATTATTCCGCCGGACTTGTTCGACTTTGTGCAAGCGGAGATAAAGCATAGAGAACAGAACGGCAAGCACAGCGGCGTGAGCATCTTCGCGAACAAAATCAAATGCGGCTGCTGCGGCACATGGTACGGGGCGAAGGTCTGGCACTCCACGGACAAGTACCGCAGAGTTATCTATCGCTGCAACAAGAAATATGCCCACAAGGGAAAGCCGTGCGGCACGAGGCACTTGACGGAGGAGGAAATCAAACAGATTTTCGTCAAGGCATTGAACTCCTTAGTGGAAGTCAAAGAGAATGTGATTGCGGAACTCAGATCCCTGATTAACGGCGTTTGCCAGACAGGGGAGTTGACTGAGGAACACGATAGAACAGAGCAGGAACTCGGCGTTTTGACAGAACGCCTTGAAACACTGATTCGTGAGAATGCACGGGTGGCACAGGATCAGACAGCGTATCTGAAACAGGAGAATGAGATTCGCGCACGCTATCTGGAAAAGCAGGGGCATCTAGCGAGGTTGGATGAGCAAATTGCCGAGAGGGAGAGCAAGAGAAAGACCTTGGAGACCATGATTCAAGTGGTATGTGGTATCAACGGGGAGCAGACTGGGTTTGATGAAGATTTATGGGGCGGGCTGCTCGATCACATTGTGGTGAAGGCGGACGGGCAGATAGTTGTTATCGTCAAGGGCGGGGTTGAGATTGGTGTGGGAGGATAATTTCTCCATTTATTTATATGCATTTGGATAAATGTGCAAAAAAATGTACATCACCTATGCTATACTCTTTGTGTAAGCAAGACGAGAGGGAGATAGTACGATGTATGGTGCGAACAAGAAAATGCTCAATCTGCTGATTTTGAGGGTGCTGCAGGAGCACTCGGATGCAGATCATCGGCTGACGCCGAGCGGGATCATTCGCTTGCTGCAGTTACAGTATGGGATTACCTGTGACCGCCGCTCGGTGCGCAGCAACATCCAGTCCCTCCAGGACATGGGCTACGACATCGCAACGCATGGCGGATGTTGGCTTGTGGAACGGGACTTCGATGATGCCGAGTTGCGTATGCTGATCGACAGTGTTCTGTTCTCGCGGACGCTCTCGACAGCGCAGGCAAAGCGGCTCGTTGAAAAGCTGCGGTCATTGGGCAATCGCTACTTTCATGCGAAAATAGCACACATCTCGAATCTTCCTGAGCTTTCCCACGCTGACAACAAGCAGGTGATGATTGCGCTTGACGTGCTCAACGATGCCATCGAGGAAAAACGCAAGGTGCGGTTCACCTACAACACCTATGGGACAGACTTCAAACTACATCCGAAACGAAGTGAGCCCTATATCGTGAGTCCCTACCAACTTGCCGCACACAACGGATGGTACTATCTCATTGGGAATCACAATGCCCACGACAATGTGTCGCACTATCGTGTCGACCGCATTACTGCGATTGAGATGCTGCCCGATGCGGCAAAGCCGAAGAGTGCTGTACGAGAGTTTGCCCGTGGATTCAGCCTCCCGCGCCACATGGCGGAACATATCTATATGTTCGGCGGCGAGAGTGTCACCGTGAAGCTGCGGACAAACACCTCCATGATGGATGCACTCGTGGACTGGTTTGGCAAAGACTTCCGCATCATGCAGGAGAAGAGCGATCAGATGATCATCACACTCTCGTGCAATGAGGCGGCAATGAAGTACTGGGCACTACAATATGGTCTGTATGTTGAGATTTTAGAGCCGCAGAGCCTGCGCACGGCAGTTCGTGAGGCTATACGACGGATGGCAAGAGTGTATGAGGAGGACGTATGAATCTTTGGAGCAATATATACACCTACGGACTGACACCGGAGGAAACGGAATGGGTACGCAGGACATTCGTGACAGACTTTGGTTATCATCTGTATGAGGCAGAGGATTTCAGCGACCTGATTGCATTTCCGGCGATTGGACTTTTCGTGCATCCATACGCGATGGACGCAGACGAGCGTGAGATTTTACTGAATTTTTATCACGAAGCCTATGCGGAGGACAGGAGCCTCGCTATCGTATTCATGGAGCGCGTGGAGATTCCTCCTGCACTTACAGATACTTCGCTCTATATCTATGATGGGGGGCCTGAACAGACTGCGCAGGTGCGCGGGGCACTTGCATTCTGTGCAAGAGTGCGGAATCGTGAGCGGAGTGAGGCTCAGGCGACAATTGTCGATTTTGATGAGGAGGAATAAAGGATATGGAACTCATGGAGCGTTACGAGGTTCTCAAGTCAAAAGTTGTGCGGCGTAGAGAGGAGTTTCGTGCGCTGATGGCGTATATTGAGCAGGAGACAGCGTATCTGACGGCACCCGCCTCGACGCGCCACCATCTCTGCCGGGAGCGCGGCTTGCTTGATCACAGCGTGAACGTTGCAGAGCATCTGCTGCGAATCAAGGCGGTGCTCGCCCCTGAGATCAGCGACGAGAGCTGCGTCATCGTTGCTCTCCTCCATGATCTCGGCAAGGCAGGAATGCCTGGTAAACCGCAGTATCTGCGCAGTGAGCCGTCATTTGATGAGCGCGCATCGCGCTGCCCGTATCGTTTTAACCGCGACCTCCTCTATCTGAGTGTTCCGATTCGCGGACTTTATCTCGCAGCGAGCAGATTCCCGCTGACAGAGGAGGAGGTACAGGCAATCGTCTATCATGACGGGCAGTATGTCGAGGACAATCGGAGCGTTGCCGCACGGGAGGAAAAGCTGACGCTCCTCCTGCAGTATGCGGATAACTGGAGTGGATTCATTGTAGAGAAGGAGTGTGCATGATGGCACGCGGTGTAAGCAAAGAAAAGGTATATGCGGGAATCAAACGTCACTGGATGAGACTCAATCCAGGGAAAGAAGCCCTCTTCAGCGAGGAGAATCCATATTATCTACAAGATATGGGCGACAATCTGATTGAGCCGATGTATGACCGCGTGCAGCATTCCTACCAAGCGGGTGCGGGGCGTGAACTTGACAAGGATATGCGTGCACTTCACTCCTCTGCGGCAATGACGTACAATCTGTTTGGCAATCGTCCTGCGTATCTGTTTAATGGCGAACCTTACGACATCATGTGCCGTGCATATACTGTGACGTACGAAAAGCAGCTGACCGCACTCAATCCGGCTGCAAAAGCCCATCTCGATGCCTGTCTCTCTCGCAGAGACGAGCTGCTGCTTTTTGAGATGAAGATGACAGAGTGGCTGGCGAATTCGCATGACCCACTGCCGGTATCGTATTTGAGCAATGAGAAGCAATATCCTGACTGGGACTTGTTCGTTGGTCTGGAAATGACGCGGAATCTGTTTCATACAGAGGCGGGGGAAAAGGGCTATGCTCCGCTGGCAAAGCGTCTGGATACGGCGCAGCTCTTTAAGCATGTCTATGCGATCTACAATGCCCTCTTTTACACGGGGGAGCTTCCTCTTACAGAGAAGGTCAAACTCTCCCTCTGTGTATGGACCATCAGCAATCCTTCGTTCTTTGACGATGAGGCGGAGTATAGTCTCTATGTCAAGGCAGAGGAGGAGCTGCGTGAGGAGTTCGATGCATTTCGCTGGCGTCTTGGCGATCTGATCGGGATGATGGATGCGCGCGGCGTTCAATTCGATGTGGAGCTGATGACCGTGCGGGAACTCATATCCGCACTGCACAAGGAGAAATCTCTGCGGCGCTATCTTTGCTGATACTGTTATGGGAAGAAAGGACGGCTGAAATGAGAGCACTTGGCTCGAAAATGTTTCACGATCTGAAGAATTCGTGTGGATGTCTGAACGGACTGCTGAATCTCGTGCTTCAGGACGCAACGCTGGAGCTCGAAATGCGGGGGACATGTGCCAGTATTTACTATCGTGGAGGAAGTCTGCTGCGCATCGAGTGGAACGGAACGCAGTACGTGCTGCATTTTGACACGAACTATTGTAGTCATGGACAAAACCTTTCGGGACAGCCCTCCATTGCGGAGGCGATCGAACAGGTGCCGATTTATAAACAGGCGATGGATCGGTGGTTTTCAGAATATCCAAAGTACGAGCGTGAGTTTCAGCAGCTTGTTGAGCGCGATAACAATCGTCATGGGGAGATTTCTCATGCGACGGACTACTATATCGTCGACACAGAGTTTGTCTATGAGGATGCACGTTTTGACATGGTTGCCGTGCACTGGTCGTCAATCGGTGCGGTACGCAAAAACCTCCACGCGCCGAAGCTGGCTTTCATCGAGATGAAGTACGGTGATGGGGCACTGTCCGGTACATCGGGGCTGATGGAGCACCTAAGAGATTTTGGGCATTTTCTGAAGACGGCAAACCTCCCCGCCATCTGTGCCGACTATGCCGAGGTCTTTCGTCAGAAATGCGAACTCGGGCTGATTCCTGACATGAAGAACTTGCCGCACGATATTACGATCCAGAGTGAGAACATCGCACTGATTTTTTTGCTGGCGAATCATGACCCCGAGAAGAATGGTCTCCATACGATTGTGACAGGATTGCAGCCGTCTAACTATCCCTTCCCCGTGAAATTTGTGACAGCCTCGATGATGGGATATGGGTTTTACGATGAGATGATGTACTCGATACAGGAGTTTCAAACGTATCTTTCGCAGATACCGCTGCAGCGGAGGTGAGTTAAAGTCGGTTGACGTTCGTATATTCTTTTGTGATTGTGAAGAGAGAGGAGCTGTAGGGTATGAAGAGTAATGAAGAGCAGTGCCAGCAGTGGCGTAGAGAGCGCTTGGCGAAGGAGCGGATGAAACGGGAATTTGAGATGCGCCATGCCTTCGTGGACACACAGCGTCGTGTGTTGGAAGATGTGCGTCTGAGCCCGTATTCTTGTGCTATCACCGAGACGATACTCAACTCTATGAGTGACGATTATGAAGACCTTGATCTGAATGTTCCAGTCGTGCACTTTTGTGAGGAAGACGCATATAGCCGTACGATGGGGATGCAGTGTCTGGGGAGTTCCAGAGGGCGCTGGTTCCTTGGCATACGTGGGGAAGAGGCGCACATTTATATGCAGGCGGGGGAACTGGTAGACATCGCGCGAAAACTCTCCCTTGCGCATCCGGAAAAGTTGGTTGTGGCGG
>OCAG01000622.1_pt1 | contig 20488 bp, 17 predicted proteins | sample 1477111 | NCBI WGS metagenome assembly OCAG01 (sample SAMEA2580288, study PRJEB22360) | human gut metagenome | biome: human gut; feature: human-associated habitat; material: faeces | place: Denmark | collected 2008/2010 | reverse complement strand
GTCCTTTGGATGAATTGTTTCAACGAGCAGGCGTTTACACCAAAACGGCGGGCGATGGCTTTCACGCTCTCGGTCGTGGTGGCATACTGTTGGATGGCTTCACCGTATTTCTCCATACAACCGCACTGTATAGCTTCTTTCCCTTGCCGGGCGTACAGTTCCGGCTCGTGTTCTTTCAGATAACTCCGGAAGGCTTCGGGTTGCAGACCGTATTCGGCAGCTACTTGGGCAGTCGGGAGATTATTTTCCTTGAGTTTGCGGATGGCTTCGGCATATTTGGCCTTTGTCGCAGGATTGTATTTCCGGATTTTCGACCAGTCTACGGACTGTCCCTCCTCATAGGATATATTCTTGCGCTTACATATCAGATCCGAGTGCCACCTTTGCAGATGTTCGTAGAATCCCTTTTTCGACACACCCGTCTTCCGGGCTATCTGTGCGGCCGTCATGGGCGTCGTGCTATACAGACGTACCGCTTCGGCGTACTTCTCCACTGTTTCCCGCGAAGGAGCGTGTACGGTACCCCGACCGGTTATTTCACCTTTCCGCTGCCGGCGGACAGCCTTCTCGCGTATCTTGATACGACGCTTTACCAAATCCTTGTGATAGAACAGCAGATGCTGCTCCAAGCCGGTATAAGAAACACCGCAGGAATCTGCCGCCTCCTGCACCGTGATGTATGAGTTGCCACGCAAGAGCTTGACGGCTTCGGCATACTGCTCCTTGCATAACGGACGCGTCCCGCGCGGTAGGCCGTCTCCGATCCCCAGCCATTCGCGTACCTTCTCGCGCCACTCGATGATCTCCGGATAGTGCGTGCGCAGCTGTCTGCCCAGGTTCGTGCCTTCCAGACCGAATTGACGGGCAATTTGCGAAACGTTGAGTTCGATGTAATCCATGCTTCCGCACGCCTCGATAGCATCCTTGTATTTGAGACGGGTGGCTGGAAACTGCCCCCTGAGCTGTCCCAACAAGGAGCAGTCGCCCTCCTTTTGGCTCCACGTAAGGGCGTGGGGAGCCAGTACGAGTTCTCGGTGGTACTTGGTCAGGTAGCACTTAAAACCAGATTCCGTCACTTCGCAGATACGGCATATTTCACGTCCGGAGAGGTTCGTGGAAGCATACATCTCAATCGCCCGGCGGTATTTCTCCTCCGTCTCCGGCCTGACGCCCCTTAAACGGTTGCTTTCGTTACATACAGCATCGGATGTTTTCATCGGTCTCTATTCATGAGGTATTTTCCGGGATAACCGTTCTTCGATCTGTTTTACCGAAGCATCCTTGAGTATCACCCGTTTTTCTGCATCGAGCAGGTAAAGGGTGGGTATCGCCTTGAGGTCGTACACCTGTTCAAGGGTCAGCTGTTGTCCGGCGTCATAGCTGTCAATCCAGCCGGTGGGAAATGCCGCCTTTTCCCATGCGGCGACCTTTCCCTCCACACAAACGGAGAGCAGTTTCAACCGGCCGGATTCGAGCAGTCCGTTTATACCAGGAGATAAGGAGAGCTGTTCTTTCACGCGACGGCAGTCCTCGCAATCCGGGTCGTTGAAGTAAACCAGCAGGTAATCGGCCTTTATCGTGGAAAGCCGTATGTGTTTGCCATCCCTGCAAGTAACGGTGAAATCCGCGGCCATCTCCCCCGGACGGTTTTTCAACGCCATTTCCAGCTGGTGGCGGGGACGTACCTTGTCTATCTCTTCCAGCGGGAGATTATCCACCAAGGAACGCAGCATGAGGATATGCAGCTCCTCGTCGTGCATGGGCGAATTGGGCTCGTAAAGGTACTTGTCACCCAATGCGATGAAATGATAAAGCATCTCCTTTTCAGCCGAAGCACGGCGGAAGAGGGTATCGACCGCGGCCTGCGCCTTGGAAGTGTGAGGCAAGATGCTGATGAAATCCACGAATGCCTGCTCTGTAATTTCAGGGTGGGAGATGAGCGACGTATCGGCAAAGTCGAAATGATCCCAGTAATGCAGGGAGAGGTAGGCGGCACGGTCTTCCGGTGCCGTCAGCGTGGCAGGCACGTCGGGCAGGCGAAACTCCTTTGTCTTTTTCTGTGACCGGGCATTCGAACAGGATGAGATTGCCACACAGAAGAGACATACAAAAAAGGTGAGATTCAGAATTTTCATGTTTCGTATTGTTGCGGATAAAAAACTCCGAACGTGTGAGCGTCCGGAGTTTTCGTTCTTATCTTTCAAAATATCAGTTCTCCGGTTCAAGTATTACTCCGGTCTGCTGCGCGGCAAACAAGGCGGACAGGCTATTGAATGAAGCATGGTAAACCTGATCATTCAACTCGTAATGGAATTCCACTGCCGTACCGGTCCAGGTGAAATCGTACTCCTTGCGCAGGCGCAGTTCGTACTCGCCGCCGTCTTTCACGGTCACCACTCCGATGCGGCTGCCGTCGCTCTTGCGTTCGAAAGCCACGAATTCACTGGCAGACACATCATGCAGAGTTCCGCTTTTGTCGCGGTATTGCATCTTACCTTTGATTGCTTCGTTGGTTGCACGGAATGTCTTGGAATAGAACACCACCTGTTCCTCGTTGGAGGAGATGACTATATCGCCCGCGCTCACGATCGTGTTCGTCAGGAACGGCAAGGTCTTGCGCTCGCCCCGCTGACCGTCTGCCGGCGCAGCGTCGTCTCGATTTACTACATCGTTCGTACCGAAATCCCGCTCGGCGTCCCGCTTTGCATCTACCGTATAGATAAAGCGTCCCGGAACAGAGGGATCGGCTTTTAACTTCGTTCCATTCAGCTTGTTGTCCGCCAGGCGCGACTCGTCGATTTTCAGCATCGGCGCATCGATGTAGATTTCGAACTCCTCACCGAACGGATCGACGGATTGGTCGTCCGAACCCTTGAAACTCGTCACGTCTATGGCAATGTCCACTTTCCGGTCGGGTTGGTAAGTCCATGTCAGCGGTGTAACCTTTTCCGGCACATCGGCAGTCGTGTTCGTGCGGTCGGGTTCTTCCTTAGCTCCTTGCCAGTCTCCGCCGGCATACTTCACGCGTGCCCCGAAGCGGAACGGATTGTAGTTGGCCAACTCGAAGGTTACGCTGCGGTAGAAGTTGCCGCCATACATACTCGGATCTGCGGCATCGGCATCTTTGGACAATACCGGCGGAAGATTCTGCTGGTTGGAGGCAATACGCACCACCTCGGCACTCTTGGCGCGGTTGGTGTGCATATAGATAGAATATCTGCCCGTTTGAGTTGCCACCGGTTTTATCGGTTTGAACATCAACATGCGTCCGCCTTGCGGATTATTCGTCTGCCACCAACTGTCGGCAGGCCCGGAATAGAACTCGCAGTCGAACGACAGGACACCGGCTTCCGACGGATTTTGATAATCCGACAGGTACTTCGAGTAAAGCAGGAACTCGTCTTTTGCTTCGGCATTGAACGGAGTACCTTTCTGGTCGTCTTCTATCTCGTCGCCTGTTTTTTCCCGCAGTTGCAGGTCGAACTGCACGAGGGCATTCTTCTTCTGCGGAACCAGGCGATAAAGCACGTATTCGTCTTTAGCGAACTCGTCAGGATTATTATTAGGGACACTGCTGTATGCCTTCAATCCCTCTACCGTTATGGATTTATGGGTATTCGAGAAGGTGAACATACGCTCCATGGTTGCAAAATGCTCCGCTTCGATATACAAGTTCCCCGTGTAGCTCTCGCTTTGCGACAGGATATTCTCGAAATAGACACGCTGTACGCCAGGTTTCTCTACCGTGTACATATACTTGTAGTCCGGTTCCGGCGTGATATCACCGCTGCTGTACCATTCCTTATCGGCGCTGCGCACCACCGTCAGGTTCATGCCGGATTCGGCACGCAGATCCAATTCATTGACGGAGATATACACCTTCATCGGGAAGAGTTCTGCCGGGCAATTCTCAGGTACGGTGAACATCACCGTCACGTGGGAACGTCCTTGGGTAGGATTATTCATGTCTATATTGCCATACACGGCCGTACCGATCCACGCGGGGACAAACGACTGTTTCTTGACCATGATTACCTTGATCTTGCGCTGTAAGCGTCCGTGTTTCACGAGCAGGGTACCCTCCAGCTTCTCGTTGTTGCCCAACTGACGCAGTGTGATGTTGATGGAACCGTTGCCCACATTATTTTCTATATGGAAGTCTTTATCAATACTTTGCACCGCTACCGAGTTGTCTATCCATGAAATTTCGGGCTCGTCATCCACTGTTATCTGTTTCCCGTTTTTACCCTTCAAGGTGTATCCGAACGTGTAGGTCCCGCCTTGAACTTGCTCTTCATCTATTACCTCGAAAGTCTTTTCGACCGTCAGGATGTAGTTCTGATCCTCCACCTCGTTCACTTCGTCGGAAATGGAGATCCAGACATTGTTCGTGGCTGCTGCCTCCAATGCTGCCTCGAAGTTATCCTGACCGAAAGAGAGATCACCTACTATATTTAGTGTGTAACTATGGTTACGGCGTATCGATATCTGGTCACCGTTCTCATCTACCAGCATCACGCGGTAATACTTGTCTTTGTTCGCACTTTCATTCGGAGCATGTCCGCGGATAATGATGCTGACGGGGTCTTCCAGCTGGTTCTCGCTCTCGAAGATGTATTGGCGGGTAGCGGTCGTCACATCCGTAATGTCGCTCATTTTCGCATCGTTCACCGGCAACGTAACGAAGTCGCCGCCCTTCCACTCGTCCAAGGTAAATGCAAAGCCCTTTTCGGGGTGGTAGGGGGCCACCGTACCGAAAGCGTTGGTGTTGTATGCCACGAATCCCGTTACCTCGATATGGCCGTTTCCCGCCGGATTGCTGACGGTGACCAGCGCATGATTCCGAATCATCGTTATCTTGCTGCCTGCTGTCGCCAACTGCTCGGCAATCGTCGTTTTGGAACCCTCCGGGTCCGCAGTGCAGGCAAAACGCGCCCAATAAATCATTCGGCCCGACGAGCCTTCCAGCAGAGCCATTACCTCGGATTCGGACTTATTGCGAAAGTCGTCCTCCTTGAAGCTGTCCATATTCTGGTTGGCGATGAAATGTACCCGCCGTGTATTTTCGGGCACTTCGGCAGTGAAGCTACCGGACAAATCATCCGTCGGGGAAAGGTCTGCGCTTACGGTCGTGATAAAAGAACCGTAGTTGTCGAAGCAGAACAGTGTCATGGTCTGCACGCCGCCTCCGTCGGGATCGACCGAGCGGGTGGAGACGTCCTGAATTTCCATAACCGGAATGTCGGCACTGAACCGGAGTGCCACATAGCCTTTACGGGCAGCGGGCGAGGCTCCTATCAGTTCATCCTGTTGGCAAGAGACCAGGCATACCGAGATCACGAGCAAGGCTGCCATTGTATGTATTACTCTTTTTATCATAGTCTTATCCTTTTATCTGTTCTTCGCACTAATTACCGCTCTTTTTGTCGTCGTAGGCGTCGCGGATGCAACGGAGGAATGTACCGCTACTTCCTTGTCCAAGATTGACAATCTCACTTGCACTATAATAATTGCTTCCTGCAAGCACCACATCTACCGCAGAACCTTCAACTCGCTGGAATCTGGCGATAATCTCGATTTCCGCTTTTGTAGGCAGCCGCCAGTCATCATATACGGTTCCATCTTTCGCGACTTCCACATACTCTTTGCAATGACTTGCTGCCATGTCAATCCCGCCCTCATAATCGGAATCCAAATAATTGGAATATACTGCTCCTAACTGCGATGCAATCATAAATGATGGCGATACCAATTCGGCATTGTCTTTTCCGGGATCTGTTATGCCATCTGGAGTGATACGAGGCTTACCCAATGTATAAGTTCCTGAAGATGCCGTAATCTGAACATGGTACATTCTGGAATTTGACTTTCCAGAACTGCCTGCATCTTGGACAGAATTGGTATTGTTACCCCTATCATTAACCCACTTATAAAAACGAATGTCTGAAGTACCATTACTATTTCGGTCAACATACATGGCTCTAAAAAATCCGTCCTGATTCTTGTAGTAACTCCAAGTACCACGGTTATATGATGCAGCAGTAACATATCTATTAGTTCCCGGACTCTCGTATGTTGTTCCTCCGAAATCAGAACGGGTAGAATACCAGCCGACAACATTGGTGATATACTCCAGCGGGTACTGTGCGACGACGACCTTGCGTTCTTGTCCGGTGGCGTTCCTTACGGTGAACTCGACATAGCGCACCGCATTGTTCTCGGGCACATCGCCGAACACGTCGATCTTCCCGTTGATGCCCTCGTCGGGGGTGATTCTGATTTCACACTGGTTCGTCCAAGTCGGCCTCCAGTTATTTCCACCTTTTACACCCCACATGTTTCCCTCATCCGACATCTTTTCCAGTTCCTGTTCCTTCCCGTACTTGTCGATATAGTACACCTTTGTAATCTCGGCTTCCACCGGTGACGAAGAGGTGAATTGCAATGTCGTGTGGTCGTCATCGATATTGTGCATCTCGAACTCCTCCTCGTTGAGTGTGAGGTATTCCGGGAGGTCTTCCTCGCCGCCGATATTGATCTGCTTATCTTCCCAAGGTGATAATACGATGTAGTCTACCTCCAGCGGAACCGGTTTCAACGGATTGGTTCCTCCGGGGACATTGAGCGTCAGAGAGACTTCGTAGCAGGTATTGCGTTCCAAAGCCTTACCCCTGCAAACCGGAATCTGGTAATAACTGCTCGTGTGCGGTTCCGAATCTCCGGTCGGATTGCCTTCTGCATCATGAGGAATGTAAGACATCGGGATATTCACGATCAAACGCACCTCTTTCTCCAGTGCACTCTCGTTCTCCCACTCGTGGGCATAGACATAAGCCGTGACGGTAATCACGTCCTCTGTCCAGTTGAAATAGCTGTTGGAGTTCAGGTCGGGAGTCCTTAATCGGGCTTCGCCTTCGCCACCCGTCAACACGGATGTCGTGTAAGGCATGTTACGCAGGTAATAACCGGCGTTATGGGCTGACGGACTATCGTCGAACTTGACAAACTCTCCTTTGTGTATCCGTATCACGAGTTTTGCAGCGGCACGACGCAGCGTAACTTTCAGTCTCGTATCATCCGACTTGACACCGTTGTTCAGAACTACGGTAGTTCCTTGCGACGGCTCATCTTGTCCATCGGGATATGCCACTCCGTCCATCAGAAAGGTTTGCGGAACCTCCAGGTTGGCCAGTCCCGTCATATGTATATCCGGATCTTCCTGCTTCATGCTCAAAAGGCTGTTTCTATCGAAGTCTTCCGCACTGAACACACTTTCTTCCGCGGTACTGTTAGCAATCAGATAGACCCAGTATTTCGTGTTCGGCTCGAAACTGCTTCTCTTGGCCTTCAAAGCGATTGTTCCACTACCGGTCTCGCTACCGCCTACACGTTCGTGCCACTCTTTATTGCCGTTCTCGTCGAATATCAGCACATCGATATGGCTTACCTTGACTTCCGCACCTGTAGCATCCAAAGCACGGGTCACGGGCAACGATCCTGACGAGAGGTTGAGAATAATGCTGTTACCGTCTCCTCCCACGCTGCCGTCGGGCATATCGCACTCCTTATCGCAGCCGGCGAACGACAGAGCCGCCATAAAACAGGCAATCATATTATATAATATCTTTTTCATCGCTTATCAGTCATTTATGGTAGGTACATCCGTCTGTTTTATCACAACAATCTCGGCAATGGTACTGCCGGCCCACTTCAGATTACCGGTCAGACCGTTGATGAGCAGCATGGCACTGCCATCGGGACTCCAGTCGCGCGTATAAACGATACCCAAGCCCACTTCCCCGTCTACATTCTCGCTGTTCAAGGCCTTTACCTGGACATAGTACGGTTCAGGTGAAGCCACCCACTTATCAGGCTCTTCGATGTAGGTCTTCACTCCGTTGATCATCTGGTATACTTTTGTCTCAAAATTCTCAGGTGTAGCCAATGTTCCCTGCAACATAGGAGTCCACTTCTGCCCTTCGGGGCCTTTGATATTGAACTGGAAGATGTAGCTGCCTTCATCGGAATTCTTATCCGGGTTCGCCCAAACTGTCGGCTGGGGGTATTTGTCTCCTTCTACCAGCGTGGCTCCATCCCGTGGCTGTATCGGGTTGGTGTAGACCGGATAGTTGAACTCGATTCCGTATTCGCCGTCGGGGTCTTCATCCCAGTCTGCCACGACATAATCGACGGTTATCTTGCCGTCGTTGTGAAACAGGCAGCAGATCGCATAATAGCAGTTACGCTTGATGGCGGGCAGATAAATATGGCTCGTGCGGTTGTCTCCGTCGAAGTTATAATCGATTTTAAGGACATTGCCCTTTCCTTCCGCGTCCGGAGTATTCCATGCGTTGCTGCCCCAGGGACTCTCGAAAGGATAGAAAGGGGCGTTCAGCACGGGCATGTAGTTTTCGGGGTTCTTCCGCTCTGCTGCCGTGATGTCGTCCGCCAGTTCTGCCGTCACGTTGCCGTCGACCACGGCAAGGGGCAAGTCGCCGCTGCTGTTGGATATGCCTTTCAGCATTTCCATAGTCGGTGTCATCAGGTAATTGCGAGCCCGCGTGCCCTGTTCCAATAAAGTTAGGCCCGTCACGCGTAACGTACCGCTCTCGCCTGCGGGTTTGGCGGCAAAGACGCCGAGTTTACCCATCGGACGTCGCAAGCTAAACGTAATCTTGTCGTGTTCGAGCAAGGGGTGTCCCGCATGTCCGGGGTCTGTCGTAGTATTTTCTTCCACCTTCGTGAAATCGAGCTGGACGGATTGCTTGTCGCAGAACATCGGCAAGCCGAGCGTCGGCAGCTGGGCGGCTTGGGGCAAAGCGGTGAACCAGAAGTTGTTCAACTGCTCCTCCGTCGTTTTATCCGTCAACTGACTGCCCGAACCTGCTGTTATCATCGCCTGCTCATTGGCGACAGCATAGAAATCCACCGTCTGCTCACCGGCGGAATAAAGGGTGATGTCCATGAAAAACGTGTGCGGATCTCCCTCCACATCACGGGTAAAATAGTGCCCCGCCGGTTTTCCACCGACGAAAGCATATACACGAAGCGTATGAATCGTCTTTTCGTCATCGGTCGGCGCACCATCGGCTTCGCTGACAGCACGTGTCCCGATGTTGAGTTGTACCGCAACATCATGCCGTTCGCCGTTCAGAAAGGTCTCGTCTTCCTTGACACACCCGAACGGCATCAAGCCGCAGCATCCTACCACGACTGCCTTATAGAGTATTTCTTTTATATTCCGCATATTCTTTCGGTCTTAAAATTCGGGGTTCGTATCGGGTTTTATGTTTTCGATGTACCATTCGGGTACACTTACCGTGATCTCTCCCGACTTGAACTCGATGCGTATCGGGATGAGCACTTCGTTTTTGGAACAGTCGATGACAGGATTGTCGGCGAGGAATTTCGCAAGATTGACCTCGGCCAACGGCTCGTCTTCGGGCGACAGGCGCAGGCATACACTGACTTTGTTGTGATCCTTGTGTCGCATTATATTGGTACGGGCCGTGAGCAACCCGGCCTCGTATTTGGTTTCAAGTAAATAATCGGTCGCCTCCCCACAGGCCCGGTTTTCGAAATCAGTGCAGGGCGAAACTCCGCATACTTCCAATACAGGTATCGAACCGGCACGATTCCCCATGACGGGAACTCCGACCACTTCCACCTGCAAGTCGTAGTGAGAGCTGGCAAACTCTATAACTTTGGTCTGGTTCTCCTCTTCACGCCCGCTGTATGGCAGTACGGTGTAGGAGGTGGTAGCGTAATAAAGCGAATCATTGCCGGCAACCTGTTTTTCATCAAAATAATCTGCGGCAGCGAAAAGCATCCGGTCGTAGTCGCCTGTAGCGATACCATCGACCTTCGTATGGTGTGTATTCCCTATGCAGACAATCCGGTAATCACCGGCTGTGAGCGGAGGAAGCATTGCAGTGCGGCTTGTAACTTGTTCCTTAGGTAAGATACTCGAATTGACGCATCGATTCTCTGCATCGAAAACGAACATCTCTACCCGACAAATTTTGTCGGGAAATATTTCCGTAGTTCCGTCACCCTTATAACTGAGCACCAGCCTGTTTGTGCTAAAACAGTCATCCAGGTCTTCACGGACGCAAGAGGTTGCGACTCCCGTAAACAACGTCAAGCAGAAAATTAATTTCGTCAATTTCATATAAATGATAAATGAGTTAAAGAGGCTTTATAAGGGCGATGTTTTCGCCCTTATAAAGCTGGTTGTTATTGTACATCAGGAGTAATCACTTCAACACTCCAGTCTTGAACGGTCACAGTCAATTCTACGCAACGTTCCGGCTGATCCCAGTCTTGAATCGGGAAGAATACGCGATAAATCTTTCCTGCCTCAAATGCCTCTGTGTTGTTGAATGTAGCACGCAGATAAAGAGGAGTAGGATCAGTACCTTTCACACCATAGAAAGAGAGCATGAGTTCCGGGTTGTTCGCAGATGTTGCTGCCGGCATCACACCGAAAGTGATGATATTCTCAATGCCGTTACCTTTTTGTACATCTATATCATAAGTGGCTTCCATATCAGTTCCGTTCGCAAATTTGCGTGTACCATTAGCTATAGTGAAATCCGCAGCAAATGCGTTTGCCCACGGGTTTGCAGCATCTTGAATCCAGTCCCAAATTGCAGTTGATTCAGTCGGGCAATTTGTTACATCTCCTTTTGCCGCTCCTGACACGAGGTTATAAGTGGTATAGTATTTGGACAGAGCGATTTTGTTCAGTTTAACGCTTTCGAATGCTGCATCACTTTGATCGGTATATCCGAATCCGAAAATTTCGAAACGAGCGATACGCGGTTCTAGGTTCACCGTTGCCGTATAAACATTGTTGTGCCCTGCATCGTCCGCACCGGTTTTCGGAGACAGGCCACTTTCTCCGTAAAGCGGGTAATACGGGTGACCATTATCATTATCATCAGCTGCGGCAACATCGTTCAGTACAGTGTAAGTATCCTTATCAATTTCAGAATACGCCACATCTCCGCAATTACCTACGACCACAACCTTGGCAGTAGCGGCGGGCAAAAGATGGTAAGTCGTAACATTGTTTGTTCCTACATGAGATGCCACGTTATCACCATCAAAATAAAGATCAGGCTGGGTAAGACCGTCCCCTACATTAGTAGGTACATTCACTTCTTTTTCTTGTGCGTCCAGGAAGAACACCTTGAAATTCTTCAGGGCAATCTGTCCTTCTGCCATTGCATCGCCCGTAGCACGGGACTTGACCGCGTTCTTGATATTCGGCAAGCGCAGGGTTACACTTTTGAGCGAGTTCTCGGCAGGAGTACCGAGGTCACTTTCATTCTTGTCGCAAGCGACAAACGTCATTGAGGCTGCAAGCGCCATCAACAAAAAACTTTTTACTTTCATTGTTCTTGATTTTTTGGAATGAAACATTATTGAGAATTAGTATTGTTCTATCACACTCATGACCTCCTTGAGGTTATGACGGGCGGGGTCCGATCCGGCATCTGCGGCACGTCGGAAGGCCTCTTCCGCCTTGCGGTGTTCTCCCGTTCCGGCGTAAGCCACGCCTAATGTATTGAGTAACACTGCCGTGCGCGCGGTCACCTCGGATTTTTCCAACAGTTCCACGGCCTTGGCATATTCCTTGCGGGAGATGGCATTCATGGCGTTGTCGTTTACCGCTGCCGGGGAAGTGGGGAAGCAGCGTACTGCCGTCGCCATCACCTTATCGTATTCGGGCGAGCCTTTTTCGTAGGAAGCGGCCACCTTGTACATTTCCGTCAGGCTCAACAGGTCGGGGCGTTCGTCAATCATGCGGCGTGCCTCTTCGAGGTCGAAGTTACGCACGTTGTACTCGATGCGGTATTCGTTACGGCGCAATGGCGGGTAAACCTCGTTCAAGAGCCGTTCGTAAATCGTCGGCGGTATCAGGCGTTGGAACTCCCGTTCCGCGAAGTCATGCGAGTCGGGATTTTGGGCGATAATCTCACGAATGCGGTCTAGACCGAGCAAATTGGGGAACTCGTCGAGACGTTTCACGAAACCGTCCCAATCCTCGCCTTTCCAATTCACGTGCAGCATATCGGAAGAGATGGCATCGTGACGGCTGATGTATTCGGCCAGTGCCTTGGCGCGGTTTTCGGACAGGACGAGGTTGTGCGCCTCGCTACCCTCCGGAGAAGCGTAGCCGGTAATATAAATACCGATAATCTTGACATCGGAGTTCTTCTTGACGAGCAGGATCGAGTTGGATACGGTATCCAGTTCGGCACGGTTGTCCTTGAAGCCGGGAAGGATCTTGTAACTATCCTGACGGAACTGCAAGCGTGCGGTACGGGTTTCGGCACGTACCTTGACCGGTTGGGTTCGGGGAGCCACACTGTCGAGTTTATAATCGGGGATATAAGTAGGAAGTATACCCGCCCATAAAGGTTGCTCAGCCTTGCCCTCTCCACAGTTCACGCAGCCGTGTATCTCCTCGCGGATCTCGATGTTGCCATCGAGCATCCACCGCTCGTAAGGCATCGAAGCCGTGTAGTCGTAATCTTGTTCCTTACTGTTTCGACGGCGAATAATCACTTGAGCCTTGTCATCGTGATAGGGCGGAAGCTCCACGCTTTGCAGGCGCTGCGCCCGCAAATAAACCTTGTTACGGGTTTTGCCGTCGATGACCAACGGCGGGAATGCCGCCTCGTGGCTACCGTCTGCCGACACGAGTACGGGTGTCAATGCCACGGTATGCTGCGTGCGGATTTTTACCTTGCTAAGGTCTACTTCCATGTTCAGTTCCACCGTGCGGCCTTTCTGTTGGATGCCGCCTTTCTTAATCCCGATGGAGGGCAGATAACTCGGTTCATTGTCGGCATGTACTACCACAGGGGCAAATGCCAATATCAATAATAGTATGGTATATACGCACTTCATAGTCGTTCCTTGTTATTTGATTATGTATATAAGGGAGATGCCAGCCTTGGTAGGGCCGAAATAATGCTTGTCCTGCGTGCCCTTGAACTTACCGCAGGTGGCACATTCATACTTGTCGTATTGGGTATAGATGTAGCCCAGCCCAATGGTAGCTTCAAGGTTCCAACGTTTACCCAAAATCCAAGAGTAACCATAGGAAATTCCGGCACCTGTCGCCCACCCCTGATAGCGGTGATCCTTGGTAGACTTGCTCTGGAAAGGGATTCTCACACCGCTGATGTTGTAGAAAGCGTAACCACTATGCAGGCCGAAGAAATGGCCATTATGACGCTCGCACAGCCAGTAGCGAAATTCAGGCATCACCATCCAGTGCTTGATTTTCTTGTTGCTGTCTTTATCCAGCGTCCACGGGTTATAACCACCCGTAAGGTCGAGGGTAGTGCGTTTACCCAGCCCGAACTCCAGACTCAAGTTGGGCGTGGTGCTTGACCAATACAACAGATTGGTCTTTACTGCGATATCTTGCGCTTTGACGGTGTTCGCACACCAGCAGACGGCAAGAAAAACACCGAAGATCAATTTTTTCATATTTTCTTCTTTTTGTTATCTCATTTCAACCGGCAAAAGCCGGTACGTCATTATTTAATTGGGAATTTATTCCCCGTCATCGTATCTTTGTTCTTTGCAGATATCCCACGATCCTTCTCTGCGTAAGAGAAGGATAACTGCCTTAAAAAGTGCATAACTAATTGTGTTACAATGAAAACAAAAATGCAATTCTGTTGTTTTTGCATCACATTTGTTCGTCAGATTCGCCTTGTATAAAAAAAACTTCAAAAAAATCTATGCTTTTTTATTGCTTCCCAATACTTTTCTGTATCTTTGCGCATATAAATCCTTCTCTTACGCAGAAAAATATAAAATTCACCAACAGTTTCGATTTTCTGATTTCTTTCCCCGTACGCATGTAATATCCATAATACCAGAGAATTTTCCTGCCCGGTATATCCTGTTATTCCTACAAGGCCGTATATGCTCGCGGTACGTTCGGTACTTCTCTCTGAAAGAGAAATATTCAATCATTCATATTGCTGGTAATAAATGGATTAATAATAAAAATGTTGTGCAATGCAATCCGTAGAGTGGACTGTCGCACAACATTTCTTGTATGATAACCATATTTTTATCGTTTTTATTTTCCGTATGTGTTACTTTTTATACGTTTGCAAAGTGTGCTATTTTTTCCCGGAAAAACATCGGATTTGACCGATAATATTCTACACTATGATTTTGCGCTTTACAAGGATTTTAGAATAAGGTTATTTGCCTTATCCACTACGGAAGTATCCAGCGAGGCTAGATAGATGCGGGTTGTACTCTCCGAATCATGTCCCATCGCCTCACTGATTGTCGAGATCGGAATGTTCTTGCTCTTGGCAATGGATGCCCATGCATGCCGGGCAACGTATGTTGTCAGCGGGATCTCCACCCCTAATAGTTTTCCTATTGCTTTCAGCTTGCCGTTTATCAGGTGTTCCGCATTTTTATATTGCTTTCTCGCGTCTTTCCCGGTGTCTTTGATGATGGGCAGCAGGTAGGGATTCCCCGTGGTATCGGACTTATCGACAATCTCCTGCATGGGTTTTTCCCACTTGATAAACAATTGTTGGCCTGTTTTGCGTCTCCTGTATGACAGAATACCGTTTTGCAGGTCTTTCTTTCTCAGGTAGGCCATATCTATGAACGACATGCCACGGGTATAGAACGAGAACATGAATATGTCCCGTGCCAGATCCATGACCGGGTTCAATGTAAGATCCAAATCCCTGATCTGGCGGATGACCTTTACCGGCACGGCGCGCTTCACGGTCTTGTCTATTCCTGTATATACATGTTTGAACGGGTTCCGTTGCACGACCAGTTCTTTTTCTACCGCCCGATTGTAGATGGCCCGCAGGCCGCGCATATAAAACGATATGCTATTAGGGCATATACCACCGGACTGCAAAAAGGTCTCGTATTCCACCATCAGGGCGGAATCCACCCTGTCGAGCGGAATATCGTCACGCATCACCATGAAACGCTTGAAGCTATTCAGGACGGTTGTATATCTTTCGGCTGTACGTTCACGGCCCGTCCGGTTCAACTCCGCGATCTGGCTGTTGGCAAAGGAAATGAATCCGTCACTATCCGACGGAGAGCGGTAGAGTCTCAGCACGTCGTCAGCCGTATACTCTCCGCCCGCACGTTCAAGTCTTGTCACGATATCCTTCAGGGTGGCGGTATCTCCGGCTACCCTGTTTTTCAATGCTACCAGATAACTCCTGCGACTGTCCCCGCTTTCAGGTGGAACGGTTATTTCCGAACACCTGCTGTCCCATTCCCGCGGATAAAGTTTATAACGGGTAGTGGCTTGTCTTGCCACACGTTTATGAATCACCTGATAAACCAATGTGCCCTCCCTCATTCTGACGGAAGAAGCACGGAATCTAATTTTTACTGTTGTCATACTAAACATTAATATATTGTTGTACCAATAGGTTCACTGTTGCGATTTGCGGCATATACAAATGGTCAGCATGATCCAGGCAGCAAGGAAGCCTGAAATATAGCCGAGCATTTTCCACAGCACGACATGGTGTATGAAATGCCCGTTGATTACACGGATACACATAAAAGCCGCCAAAAGAAAAGCAATCGCTTCTACCATGTACCGGAAAGCAGTGGTGTAGATGATTCACCATGAGGTTATGCCCCCTGCCGAGTTCGGAAGTCTTGTATCTGGCTTTGCCATAGTATGGCAGCATATTCGCTCCATAACCAGCTTTCCATGCAGTCTCTGTTCAACTGCCTGATGTTTGTTGCATCTTGGTTCCATATTCTTTTTATTTTAGTGTTTATCAATTATTTACGCCTATTCTTCCCGACGAGATGCCGTGTGGTTTCACAGTCTTTCTCGCTTTGGGATTTCGCCCTTATTCTCTTCAACCATGCATCAAGATCCTCTTTGTCAAAGAAACACAGTTTACCGCCCGGCTTGTAGTAAGGGATTATGCGACGCATCATCATCTTGTAGAGATAACTGTGTTTCACTCCGAGGTAACGGGCCGCTTCCATAGTGGTCATTAGATTACGTTTACTTTCCATATATGTTCGTTATAAAATGGTTTATTATACTTTTATAAAACTGAAAATGCTGTTTTTCAGTCTTTTACTTTCTTCTGTTTCCGATGCAAAGTTATGCTTGTCCCCAAGTGTGCCAATGGGGAACAGATGGGGAAAGTACAGGAAAAAAGAATGCGCCATACCGTTATAAATGAACGGTATAGCGCATGGCTACGGTCTATCACTTTTATTGCGTATGGGGGAACGGCGGGTAGCTATGGGGCACAATTCATCTGCTTTGCATTTTCAATGGCCTTGTCAATAGATTTGCGGTATTCCCGGTTCTCTTTTGTCGTACCGCTGCCGCACACATCGCTGCGGTGCTTGTCGTAGTAAGACTTGGATATACCGCAACGTATCAGGAACTCTTCCGCCCAAAGTCTGCCGCGTTCGCGGGGGCGGATGGTCTGCGAGACGGAGAATACCATGTAGCAGACACGCCGGTTTTCTTTCGGACGCACGGCAACAGGGTGTGAAGTGGGCTTCAGGTTCATGAAGTTCACGAAGTCGCTACCCGACAGGTACTCGAACTGGTAGTCGTTACATACCTCGTAGATGAACAAGCACAAGGCGAGGTCAACGGTGTCTATCCATGCGGATGTCTCTTGCAACAAGTTTGTCCGATTCATGGTTTGTCCTCCTTCACGCGTTTGATATCGGTAATAATGCTCACAGCGATACCTTTCAAGCGTCCCACCAGTACATCGAGGAACATCGGCTTGAAACAGTACACACAGAAATACCGGTCACGCTTCTGCTGCCATTCGTTATATAACATATTCGCACGCGCGTGAATCTCGTCATACTTTGTCTTTGCCATATCGCACACCGCATCAAGTGACTTGTATTCTTCCGAATCCAGCGGCAGAAAGTCCAGCCGGTTGCTCATTGCAGAATACTCGTTCCAGAGTCCGGTGGCGATGGCTTTCGCTTCCTCGTACCGAAGTTCAGACGGTTTGAGGTATTCCTCAAAAACAGTTTTGAAGTCCACAGCCTGCAATGCCGACCTGTCAAGCGACAGGTATCTGTCTGATTCCGAAATAAGGGAAGATGAAAGTTCCCATAACTGCACGGGATTCTCCTGTACCAGATTTTCCGCCTCGTTGACAATGCTGTTCGTATCACTGAAATCACGGTAGAACAGGGATAATGTCAAGGCCTGTCCAAAAGAGAAATCTTCCGGTTTGCAAGTGGTGAGAAGCGTGTTTACTTCACTCAAGCGTTGCGTTATCTGCCGTATCATCATAGCCGTCAGGAATTGAAAAGGTCATCCATCGTCACCTCGCTGTGGACAATGCTCTTGTGCTTGCCATTGGCAACGCCATAAGTGGTTATAAATGTATGTACCAATGATTTTTTGTTCGCGGTTAAATATTTGAACAAGCCCATTCTTTCACGGAGCTTTTTCTCGTAGTCTTGGGAAATATGATAAACTCCTTCAGAAAATTTCATCTCGCATAAATGAATCATACGGTCTGCGCGTTCAATAATCATATCTATCTGCGCTCCTGGAGTCTGTTCTTTCTCGTTTGGCTTGCAATGCCATGCGGAAACCGATGTGGCCATTCCCGATATGCCCAATGCCTTTTTTATCTGCTTGTGATGCCGCAGGCAGACAAGCTCGAAACTCACTCCCATCCATGACGTGACACTTTGCGAATCGAAGTTATTGCTCCACCATTGTTCATCCTTGGTGTTGTTCGATTTGATAAACTTATAGTAAAACAAAGTGTAGAAGTCCGTAAGACGAAGTATTTCCTGTCGTTTCTTGTTGCCATATTGAGACCATCTTTCGATAAAATCACAACGCTCAAGATTTTTAAGTACACGGGTCAGTTTGCCTCCTTCCAGTTTGATTTCCTTTGCGATTTCCTGAAATGTCAATCCCGACTTATGCACACTCAACACCTTGACGGTATCAATATAGTAATCCGCATTTGAGAACAAGGCGTTGTACAGTTCATCAAATTCTATCCGTAATTTGCCATCGGGTCTGAAACAGAGAATGTCGATGTTTTGCATCAGACTCTTTTCCGGTGCCAGTATGCTATAATAATAAGGTATTCCGCCTAACAGCATGTAAGATTGTAATATCTGATACCTGTCCCAGAACACTCCTCGACTTTCCAGATATTTCTCCGTTTCACGCAACGTAAAAGGTGCAAGATGAAGCTGGCATGTGATCCGGGCATGAAGTCCGCCCTTGTTTCCGACCAATTTATCCCTCATCCAAGAGGTGGCCGAACCTGTGGCAATCATCATCACATCTTCGCGGCTCATAGCCCAGCCGTTCCAGAAATTCTCCAACGCGACTACGAAATTGGAGCGGCCTGAATCCATCCACGGCATTTCATCAATAAACACAATTCTCTTCTTGTCCCCAGGCAGACGCTCCAGATAATCCTGCAATGCGTCAAATGCATCGAACCAATCGGAGAAGTGGTAGCTTGAAATGCCGGAATACTCTTTGAGGACTTTGGCGAACCTCCGCAACTGGTTTTTGGTTGTCAGCCCACGTACCCCGACAAACCAGAAGTCGAAATGCTTTTCAAAATATTGCTCTATGAGGAATGTCTTGCCTATGCGACGACGGCCATATACTATGACAAGTTCCGAACGGTCTGAGTCCAGACAACGTTCGAGTTCACCACATTCATATTCACGCCCTATGAGTTTTTCTGTCATACTACTTTGTTTTCTTGCAAAGTTAGCGGTTATATTTGATTTATCCAATTGTTTTGCCCACAAACAAGACTTTACCTTGTTTGTTTATTCATGAGAAGTCCAATGAAAGGGCAAAATCACATAAAAGACCACTCAATAGACTTTATATCTATTTTTAGGACAGATAAAGTCAATTATACAGAATCATTCTTATATGACAGGAGGATACCGGAGCGGAATTATCATGCTACTTTAAAGACAATAAAAATGAGCCGAAAATAGACCTGTGTAAATAATTATAATGTCAATCAGGTCTATTTTTGGACTAAAATGGGGCGCTGATATTATTCTTCGGTCTTGCGGCTTTTTCAGGATTACCCACCGTTTTTAAGAATTGCCCTTATATATCCTTTTTTACTGTGTGTTTGAGAGGATGATGCAGAGGTAACAGAGAGAAATAAAGGATATATAATCTGTTTGCTATAAGAATGCTCTAAAGGCCGAATAGTCCCCGATGTAAAAAAGGCGGGGGCGGGTGTCGAAGCATCCGATTACGCAAAAAAACTCCTCCCACATTCAAATGCCGGAGGAGTCGATATTATTACCGTCTTTCAAACGGATTATACGCCGGATAGCATGGCAAGCTGCTGATGGCAGAAGTTATCGTATTCTTCCTTGTCCGTACCGCTTTCGATTGCCCGGTCGATGACACCGCCCAGCTCGTCGAAGCATACTTCGTTATTGACGCACTCCGCCTCGTTATTTTTCAGCAGATAGACTTCGTAGTAGTCGGAGCCGTTCAGTACAATGATGACATATCCGGCGTGCAGCCGCCCGTTCACCTTCAGCCGCAATGCTGGTAGCTCCCGGAATACCGTAGCGGCAAATTCGTCGATTCCCCATGACATGAGAATTGGCATGGAGGTAAGCGATACCAACTGTTCTTTGATGGTCTGTGCGATGTGCATTACATACTCTTTGTGCATAGTCTTGAATTTTTAGATGATTATTAATTTGTGTCAGTCGAACCATTCGGGGTTGTCCTCTTTCAGTTCCGCAATGAGTTCCTCGTCCGGAAACTTGAGTGTTTCCGCATCAGTGAAGTAGAAAATCTCGTTATAGATTTGTTCAGCTTCTTTGCTCGCGAAGCCTTCGTTCTCGTCCTCGAAACTACCGGGCTGAAGGGCATCGAGCAGGGCAGTCGAGCCGATCATCAGCGTTTCGCCTCCGTTGGATTTCACGATACGGCACAGGTAGGTGTTGCCGTTAAATTGCAATTCTTTCGCCTTCATATTGTCCTCCTTATCTGAATGGGATGTGTTTTCCGTGCGCTTTGAGATATTCCATGATACACTTGGCTTCTTCGTGCGATGCACGGTTGCGGTCGTCGTAATGGCGTGTCTCGTCAGCCATGACCTTGATACACTCCTTTACCAGCCGATAGAGGTTTTGTTGTAGCGTGGGGTGCATGGTCGGAATGGCTGCCGCAAACCACTTGGGATTGAAACAGAAACTGTTCACTGCCATTTCCCAATCTTTGGCGAGTTGATACTCTTTGCTTTCTCGAATGTCGTTGTCCATAGTCTTGAAACTTTAATGATTTGTTTTTTCTTCCCTCTGTTCGGCATCCTTTGGTCGGAGCCGTTCGGGTTTTACGATGCGCACAAGGGGCTGACGAGAACCCCTTTCCGACGCTTTTCCCGGAAAATTACTCTTTCGCAGAAAGGAAGAATTTTAC